>VTLG01008802.1_pt1 | contig 32780 bp, 53 predicted proteins | sample 4694571 | NCBI WGS metagenome assembly VTLG01 (sample SAMN12604809, study PRJNA352737) | marine metagenome | biome: ENVO:00000447; feature: ENVO:00000209|ENVO:00000569|ENVO:01000036; material: ENVO:00002151; isolation source: viral sequences binned using virsorter ...
ATCTTGCTGATGTGAATGTGTACCGACACATCCTATTTCTTCTGCTCTGTCTATTGCTTCTTCTTCTGTGGTAAATACATCCTTAGATGTTTCTGCTTTGATTCCATAGACATCTTGATAAGACTTTTCTGCTTCATCGACCTCTACAGGTTTAGCACTATCTTCAGGTGATGTTTCTGTCTCACCGATTGGGAATAAGTTAGATGGAATGTATAGTTCATCACCACCTGATATTTCTTCTAGTCCTAATCTTTCTCTTGCTTCGTTACGAGTAATGATACCTGCTTGAACACCTTGTGTAACATTGTCATAGATTTGTCTTCTTTTCTCTGCCATAGCAGGAATAGAATCTAAATCGTATCTGATTGATATGTCTCCACTATAAAGTGGTGCAAGGTATTCGTTTAGGTCTGATTCAACTCTGCTAAGTAAAGGTAAAATTGTTTCTTCATACAATGCAAGTTTAGCTGTCTCCATGTTTGAGTAAGTTTGGCTATCAGGTATACCGATAAGTTGAGCAGGTACACCAAAACACAATGCAATCTCTCTTGCAGATAAGTTTAAGAGTTCCAAGAAATCCATGTCCTTTGGATTCAAGCCTAATTGCTGATATGAGAAGTTTCCTTCTAGTAACATCGGTCTTCCTGAGTTATGAGTTCCTTGAAACCTAAACTCTAAATCTTCTAGCAATCTAGCTCGTTGGTCATCTGTTAATTGAGTAGACATCCCTGTCTCATCTGTGGGTTCAAATTTAAGCATACCACTCGGAGTACACCCATTTTTAAGAAGTGCCACATTGTGCATCCCTGCAAGGTTATGTTGGTCAATGTTGTAAGCACTAGCACCGATTGGTGATAGTCCATAAAAATCATCTAATGGAGACCACAGCTTAATCTGTTTGATTTGTCCACTACCTGTCTTTGGGTCTACAGGATAAGTATTTCTAACTATGCCATCGATAACATAGTCATAGCTTGTCGGTATGATTGATTCACTTGCCCTGATTTGTATTCTGTCAGGTCTTAATAAATATAATTCTCTTGGTGGTGTAAATGATTCTGTATCTCTTAGAATGTATGAGTTACCTGATATTAGTAAATAAGAATATAGTGATGCAAAGTATTCTACACCTGATTGCAATGGGTTAGGTCTATCTAGTAATGATATAAGTTCATGATTGTCTAGTTTTGTATCACCACTGTAGACACACAAGTCTACTGCTGATGCAGAGTTAGAGATGAGCTGTACACATCTATGCACAATAGCATTTTCTTGGTAGCCATCTTTGGCATAGTCTTTATATCTTCTGTTGGTCTTAGATGAGTAAGCATCAAGTTTGTTAAACATAACTTTAGGTGCTTCTTTTTTTTGTGTTGGTTTTTCTTCTGCCTTAAAAAATTTATCAAATAATCCCATGTTTAACTTATCCTAAAAATTGCTTTACCTGAGCTTTGCAGACTTGTTATAGCCCATACCAAAGCATCCACCCTGTCATCATGAGATTTTACATTATTTCCTGTGAATTGACACATTTGTTCTTCTAAATCCTTGAAATAGCCGACATGGTGTATTCTGTTTTGCTCGTACAATGCAGAGATTGGTTCTGCTCTAATTTGTTTTCCTCTTGTAGCACGAACACTTGTGTAAGGAACTGTGCTGTCTTGTGTTCGTAAAAGTCGTTCAATTAAATCTCCACCATTGTTTACTTCTGCTACAATCCTATCACATTCGTAACGATTGTATAACTCTATTGCTTTTTTAACCCAAACATCAGGTGATGTTACTTGTGAAGCATCTTGTAAAATATAAAAGTGATTGTCCTTATCTCTACCTGCAACAATTATGCCTGTCTCATCAGATGTCTCTGTTGATGTTACAGCAGGGTCTACTGCTACAACAATTCTTTCTAGCTCAGGAGCTTCTCTTACTCTTGCATCATCTATTAGCCCATGATTAAACAATGCACCTTCTACATCTTCTAGTATCTCTGCATAGAGTTCTTGTCTACCAATCCTTGTGCCTTCATATCTTTCTTTGAGCATAGCAACTGCTGATGGTGCTAGATTATCTATGTTCTCAAATGTATTTCCCTTGATAACTTCTGTATCGCTTCTTGTTGCAAGTTCTTTGATTAGTCTTGTTGGTCTTGGTGTTGTTGTAATGATGCACTTAGGATTCTGTCCTAGTCTTAGTGCCATCATAAGGTTGTCAAATGATTCTCTGTATCTCCATGATGCAAGTTCATCACACCATGCTCTGTGAAACTGTACTCCACGAAGTCTGTCAGGTTCTATTGCAGGGAATCCAATTATCTTACTGCCATTGTAAAATGTTATCTCATTGTCTGACTTATTGTATCCTGCACCACCAAGCAAGTCTCTGTTGATGATATTCATAAACCCTGAATCACCTGAGAAGATAACTCTTTTTAAATCACCATAGGTTGGTGCAATCACACCACACATGACACCACGATTGATTAAGCAGTATTGAATAATATCATAAGCACCTGTCAAGGTTTTACCCCAACCTCTACCTGCTAAGAATAAGTGTATGTTGTACTTGTCAGATTCATTGACAACTTGATTTTCTCTAGCTTTGTGCCGATACCACTCAGTTAATAGAATCGATGCTATCTTTCTCTGATGGTCTAGTGTCTCGAATTTCTGTAATGAGCTTTCTAAATTTATCATCTTGTTCAGTAATGTTTTCCACTTCTACTACGTTAGTTTCTTTCCAACCTGCTTGTGTCTTCAAGAAAAACATCTGAGCAACTAAAGCATCTCTGCCAATACCACATGCTGTCTGAAAAAGATTAGTAGCAATCTGTGCTATAGCTTTAGCCTTACCTGATTTAAGTTCTTCATGATAATACTTATACATGGTTGGTTTGCTTAGATTGACTACATAACCTATCTGCTCATGTGTTAATCCAAGACCTGAAAGTCTCTCTATTGTATCTGCTGTCTCTTGATTCTTGTCTACTAGTTTTGGCATACACCTTTTTTATACAGTAAAAATAAAAAAAGAGCAATCATTTCTGACTGCTCTCTCTTTTAGTTTGCTTACAACAAGATGACTATATGGTATTTAAAATGTCATTTGCCATAGCATCATCGATTGTTTGATAAACTTTTTTTACTGCTTTTGCAACTTTTTCCCTTTCCTTGTTCTGTCTATCGTTAAGTTGCTTCATGTCTAAAAGAGTTTTTGCAATACTATGCTCACTTATAGATTCCATGATGTAATGTTTGTCACGATACAGGTCATCTATTTCGTTAGCCAATTTTGCTAAGTCAATATTAGCCCTTTCAACTTTAGTGTTAAATCTAAAGAGGTCTACATTTCTAACTTTACGAGATAATTCCTCTGTGAATCTATCACCATTTCTTGTTTTGTATTTTTCAATACAATTACTAAGTGGTTTACCTTTGAGAATTTCTCTTGCTTGTTTATATAACTTAGCTGTTCTTCTTTGTATAAGAGCATCCAGTTTGTAATTAATATCATCGTGAACGATATCCCATTTTACTTGTGTGTTTGTCATAATTTTCTCCTTTGTTTACTAGGGTTTCATTACCCTATACAAGTATTGTTACATACTTAAAGTATAATGTAAAGACTTTTTTTAATTATTTTTGGTAACAAAAAAGGGCAGATTCGCACCTGCCCTACTATATAGCTTTGTTGAGAACTTCCATCTACATCTAAAAAAGCTATTACCCTTTCTTAGTTCGAGCAAGAAACCGAAGTTTCAGGAGCAGAACTTTACCATTATTGTTTAGTTCTACTAACTTACATCTCTACCTGCTTTGTGAATCGTGTTAGGGATATACCCTGAATTCATTTTGTCTAATGGTTGTCACTAGGCAGTAGTCCTTGATTCCGATTAATTAAGTCATCCTCAAGTACAAATACAGTATTACATACTAAAAGTATAATGTAAACACTTTTTTCAAATTATTTTCAATTATTTTTAGAAGGCAGAAATGTCCTCAAAACACTTGGTACTATTGTTCCATCGGATAGTACACTCACCAATATTGCCCTGTACATCGATTTCTCTTATCTTGCAAATCCTTACATTGGTACATTGATTCTCATAGTCTCTTGTAACAATAACCCCAACATCTGTCTTGTTATTCCAATGTGCTGACCCACTTACATCATAAAGGCTATTTACTGAGAATAATCCATCTGCACCTCTAATCTGCTTGGTAGGATGTGCCACAATAAATGTGAAGGTATGTGTCTCTCTGTTGAATCTTTTTATCTTAGATATCAGTAACGAGATATGCTCATCTTCTCTTATGTTTTTTCTCTCACAATTAATCTCATTATATGGGTCTAGTATCATGCCATCGATATCAAATTCTTTATGTACTAGTCTTGCTCTTTCAAGTATCCAATCTATATCAGGACTATCTTCTTTCTTGTCAATGAAAAGAAAATGCTCATGTATAAATTCTATAGCTTCTAATACTTCTGTCTCATCTGCTCTGTTGTGAAACATAATATCAAATGGTTTCTGACAATATTTCTCTACTAATCTTTTTAGATTTACAGCTAAAGAACTCTCAGGTGAGAATATGAGATATTTGAAACCATGTTCTCTTGCAGTTCTCAATGCTATCTCTAATGTAAGACTAGACTTACCTGAATTAGGTGTACCTGTAAATAAATTAAAAGAAGGTTTTATTATCTTAAAAAATGGGTCTATAGAACTGAAACCACAATAATATCTTTTCTGTGATTTCCCTTTATATAAATCCCATATATCTTCTGTTAAATCTTTTGCTCTATATACCCCTTCAATCTTTTTCATCTCATCTCCTAAACCTATCCTGCTAAGAAGTTTTTATTCTTCTTAACCTTATTTAAAATATTGCTTTGCTTTATATTAGTATTGTGGGCAACTGTGTCACTACCGATTGCATTCTCTGTCACTAGTGTCGCATTGGCACTACCAAGAATATATCTATTACAATTATTCACTCTGCCTTTTATTTTACCAATCTTAATATACCCTCTTATTCGTAAGTCTTTTATATGTCTTTTAACACTTCTCTCTGAGCAATGACACAACTCTGCAATGTGTGTGATGCTCGGATAACAAGCATGTTCTTCATCAGCATAATTAGCCAACATAAGCAAAATAAGTTTACTAATACTGTTCTTAGTATTTTGTTTGACTGCCCATGCCATTGATTGAAAAGACATTACTTTATCCCATAAAAATCATTAGCTGTTACTTTCTTCTCTGTCTGCTTATAAATCTTCATCATGTTCTCTTGTCTTGGTATCTTCTCTCCATAATAATACTTCGACATTGTAGGCAATGGTATCTTGCATTTATCAGCAAATTTAGATACTGATATCCCTTCCCTCTTAATATAATCATTTAATATCATTGTTACTCCTGTTGTTACCCCATGAGTATATATTACTTTTCGTATAAAAAAAAGGTTTACATTGATATACTTTAGGTGTAATGTTGTTATCAACTAATAGGAGAAATATTATGAAACGTAAAATTATTAGACAGGTAGAAATAGAATATGAAGTAGACATCGATACTGATGAATTATCGGGTAATAGATATACAGAATGTATGGAAAATTCTTGGGTAAAAAGTGAAATCAATAGCTTTTTTGGTAATGAAAATACAGGCAATCAACCTACTATTACTGAGTATTGTCAAAAAGTTTCAGAAGTAAAACCGAAATACACCCATTCAGATAAAAACATACACGTATATAGTAGTATCAAAGCAAAGATAGTGAGAGATATTACAATCGCTAACGAGGAGATATAAATTATTAGACCTGAGTAAGTCTGTCTATGAAACTGCTCAAAATTAACTAAAGGAGAAATAAATGGCAATAACAAAAATACAAGAGAAACAAAACAACGAGCTTAGATTAGTAAGTGCATTGGTTAAGTTCCAAGCACTAAAACTTAGAGCAAAGCAAAGTGGATTAAATTCATTTTATGGTTCAAAATATTCTACTCTCGAAGATGTTATAGATGTTGTTAATGAAGCTACACAGTTTGGTTTATGCTTCTCTCAGCATGAAGTAAGTACAGATGGTAAAGAATATATAAGGACTGTCATCAGACATGAAAATGATACAGACACCTTAGATTCGTGTACCCCTGTGCCATGTGCTAATACAAATGATGCACATAAGTTTGGGTCAGGACTGACCTATGCTAAACGATATGGTCTTCAAACCTTGTTTGGTATTCCATCGGAAGATGATGATGGCAATGGTTCAGGTAGTGGTAAAAATCATACCAACCCAACACCACCACAAGTAAATGAACAAGTAAAAAATAACATAATGTAGGAGAAAAAAATGGATGCAGATAACATAATGGAACAAGCAAAAGCAATAGATGAGAGAGTAGAGAATGGCTCTTATGGTCAAACAGAAATAATGAATGGCACTCTCAATGACCCATACGATAATAGTTCAGATAGAATTGTTAAAGTCGGTAAGATTGATGATGGTACTGTCGAAACCTATACAGACAAGTCAGGTAAGGAACATATCAAAGAAGGAACTAACATTATTGTTGTAGAAAAAACAGGTGCGACAGGAAACAAATACCATCGAATGTTTGTTGAAGTTGGTTTTCTAACTCCTGCAAAAGCAGGTAAGAGTTACCACATGTCAGGAGCTATGAAAGTAAACTACAAGTATGACCATCAGGTTTATGCTACACAAAAAGAAGGAACATCAGAAAACACAGGCAAAGAATATAAGTTCATTAGCTTGGCTCTGATGGAAAATAATGATATAAAGAAAACAGAAGGGAATGATACTCCTTTCTAGTTTTTCATATTTCGCTCATTTGAAACGAGGTCATAATCGTTTCTCCTCTGTAGGTAGACTGTTAGTACCCCTTCGGTCTACCTACTCTCAAACAACTTGGAGATTAGAATGGATAGAACATTAGGAATAGGTGGTAGTGATGCCAAGCGAATCATTGAAGGTGATTGGCATACTCTGTGGCTCGAAAAAACAAAAAGAGTAGAGCCTGTAGATTTATCAGATGTATTGCCTGTGCAAATGGGTATTACTACAGAAAAACTTAACATTGATTGGCTAGAGAAAGCATTAGTCAATGAAGGATATAAAGATACTGAAATCAAAAGAGATGTTACTTTAGAGCAAAAAGACTTTATGATGTCTCACTTAGATGGACACATTGTTAAACCAAACATTATTGTAGAAGCTAAACACACTTATGCAATGAACACATTGGAAAATGTTGCTCAGTTTTATTATTGTCAGTTGCAACATTACATGATGCACTCAGGTGCTAATGAAACTTATTTATCAGTATTTTTTGGCAACAATGAGCATAAGTGGTCATCTATAGAATCTGACCCTGAGTTTCATCAGACACTCTACAAAGCTGAGATGGCATTTTGGAAATTCGTTGAAGAAGATAAAGAGCCTACAGAATTTATACAACCGATAGAACAACCCAAAGAAATTAAATTAGATGGTATGAGAACTTTAGATATGAAAGATAACAAAGAAATGAATATCTTGATTGATTCGTTAAAAGAAGTTAAACCTTATGTAACGATGCAAAAACAAATTGTAAACGATATTAAATCTTTAGTTCCACACGATTGCAGGAAAGCATTCGGTAATGGCATTACATTATCAAGAAGTAAGAAAGGAACACTAACACTTAGAGAAAATGCTAGTGAGTAGTTACTCTCCAATCCCTAACAGATTTTTTAAGGAGAACTGCCAACCTGACTACGATACTAACCCTATCTATGGTTTAGTTCACAGAGCAGTAGACTTGCAAGTGCATAAAGATTTTTTAAGAGAAATTGCTGTAAAAAAAATACCTGTCATGGCAAAAGTTAATTCAGGTAAAGCAGGAATAAGAGAAGTTAATGCTTGGAGAATACCTATTGAATCAGGTATCGGCAATGTCTTAAATTACATAATTTTAGATTTGAATGAAATTTATAATTACAGAATATCCTGTATACAAGACATTCAATATTTAGAATATCAAGTTGGAGATTATTATAATTGGCATACTGATATTTCTGATGGACTAAGTTCACTAAGAAAGATAAGTATATCATTTGTTTTAAACGATGACTTTGAAGGTGGAGAGTTGGAGTTTTTTCATGGTGGTGAAAAAATAATTATTAATACAAAAATAGATTCATTGATTGCCTTTACTAGCTTTATAAATCATCGAGTTAGGAAAGTAACAAAAGGTATTCGTAAAGCATTAGTGGTGTGGGTCAATGGTGAATCATGGAGATGAAACTTATGAATGAAGAAGTAAAGAAGTGGACAATATCAGCACGAGAAGTTTTGCTTAGAATGACAGAGACAAGAGATAAATTATCTAAAGACCTGAAACATAATCAACATTTATGGAATGATTTGCTACACGACAAAGAATGGAATCAGGAAAAGCTAGAACTCAGTTGTCAGTATATTAAGGCTATAAATAGCCTGATTGACACAGTAAACAAGATAAATAACATCAAATTAGCTCCTGAAGAAGAAAAAAGTAAAAAATAATTCTTTTTGGGTATTGCTTTTTAGTTCAATTAGTATATACTTTAGGTATAAGTTAATTAAAACTTATACAGAAAAGGAGAAAAATTATGACAACAATAAATACAGATAAACTTTTAGACAGACTTGAACTTAAAGGTGAAGACTATACAGATTCACAAGAAGGACATTGGTGCTTATATTCATTCGGTACTGCAAGACCTTTTGATGCTTACCCAAATGAAACCTTTCCTGATGATGTCTATAAAAGATTCACTAAAAAATATAGACTACCTGAAGGTTGGTTGGAACATCTGACTAATGAAGGTTTGCTTGACAGCTATTGTGTTGATGATGGAACACTACATCTTAACTTCACAAGCAAATGCAGATTAGGTGGTGTTACAGAATAAAAATAATTAATCGTGGGAATTAGTTTTGTGATAGAATTGATTCCCACACAAAATCAAATAAGGAGAAATAAAATGATAGACAATGTGAAAATAATAAATTACTTACAAGATAGAATCCAAGCTTACAAATCAGGTGGTTCTAAAATTACAGCTAAAGACCATGAATCAGATATCAACACTCTGAATTGGTACAAGCAACACTTAGGTAAAACGAATTCTGAGCAATGGGTTGCTTAGAATAAACACGAGATGTTAATACAGATGGGTTGTGACATTCCCATCTGTTAAGCATGAACTAGAATGACAGACAACATAAATCCAAAGCATTACAAACAAGGTAAGATTGAAGTTATAGATTTTATCTTAGACCAAAAGATGGGTTATCTTGAATCCAATATATTGAAATACATTTGCAGATACAAACTTAAAAATGGTTTAGAAGATTTAAAGAAAGCACAATGGTATTTAAATAAATTAATAGAAGTGGAGACTGATAATGGGCTATCAGATAATTGAAATAACTAATGAACCAACAGGTGCAGTAGCATCTAAATATGAAGGGTTTTTTGGTGGTAAATATAAAACTAAAAAAGAAGCAAACAAAGTATGCGATTTATTGAATTGGGCTACAATCGAGAGATTACATTATATAGTTGAGAGGGATACAAAAATTGAAACATAATTCAGATTTTAGATATGACCTAGATACAGGAATACTAGGTGAGACAGAATATGGAATGGTTCTTAAAGACTTAATAGATGGCAAACATGAAATTAAATCCGAGCAAGACACTTGGAAAGAGACAGGCAATATGTTTGTTGAATATAAATCTCGTGGTAAAGATAGTGGCATAACAACAACACAAGCTGACCATTGGGTCGTATCGTTTTATAAAGGTAAAAAACTTTGCTTCACATTATCAGTACCAATCGAGAACATGAAAAAGATTGCAAGAAAGTATTACAACATGGGAAGGAAAACAGAAGGTGGAGATGAGAATACATCTCGTGGAGTATTAGTTCCCATAAGTTCGATTTTATATTTCAACTACTAAGGAGCAAACATGAAAGATAAAATAATAGAGATATATGATGACAATAAAGACCTAATTAAGTCTGTGGTATTTATTTCAATAATAGCTATATTTTGGGATATTGTGCTATAATTAATTATATTTCTCCGAATATGAGGAGCTAGAATACCCCATTTTAGCTCCTTTTTAATGTCTAGGGTACTTTGGTATCACCTAAAAATTAAAGTCGATTACAGGGCTTCTGTGCAGGAAAAAGAGATTCCATACAAAGATACCTTGTTAGCATTCCATCCTAAATCGTTAGAATCCATTCTCATGACTGCTTTTGTATTTGAGTAGGTTACAACAGCATCATCTTGTAATGCAGTTTTAAGTGGTGGCTCAATTTGTAAAGTAGCATTGCCTGAAGCATCTGCTGTAACATCAGCTACTATCATGTGTAGTTTTGCAGATGAGCTAGAACCAAATTGTACATAATCACCTTTTTTAAATTCAAGCTGATTGTTTGTACAACCATCTACAGTAATATCATAAGCTCCTATTGAATGAGAACCTTTAATTGCAATCGAAGTTGAAGCATTTCCTTGTATTGTTTTACCATCAGGGTCTCCTAATAAAAATGTTCCAAACCTGCCATTGAGTTGCATGAAAAATGACTGCCACGCTCCTGCATCTGCTCTGTTCATTGGTGGTAATGTAACTGTTGTCTGCCAAACCGAGCCTGTGTACTTAGCTACTTGTTGTGCATAAGTAAAAGGTGACTGACTAACTGCAACAGTTCTAATAATTCTCCACTCACTTGTAACAAAGTTACTTGGTGAATTAGGAATGTCTAATGGATATACTGCTTCTGCCATAATTATGCTCCGAATGTCCTAGCAAATGCACCACCTCTAGCTCGTGTTTCTGCAACTGCATTAATTGTTTCTTCTTTTATAGCAGGTAGTAGATTCATTACTTCAGCACGAACAGTCGGTACAACACCTGTAGAGAAGTTGATACTTTGATTGACTGTGACATTGTTACCTAAATCTTGATTTGCCACAACATTACCTGCTGTTCTTGGCACAAACATTTCTGCACCTCTTTCTCCAACCATGTATGGTTTGTTTGGTGGAGTATAACCACCATTTGCAAAACCTAAAAATTTTGTAATATCACCAAAAATACTTGATGGTTGAGTATAATCTCGTGAAGTGATATCTAGCCCTGCCATTGTGCTTTTTGTATCGGTGAATGATGTACCACCACCCAAAATTCCACCAACGACTGCACTTGTAACTTGTCCACCAATTCCATTTCCTGCTCCACCTTGTCCACCTAATGCAGTAGGTAGTGATGTTTGTAATCCTGTTATCGATGTTCTTAAAGATTTTAATAATGGGTCGATAATTAAAATTTGTGTAATTGTTTGTACTATCTGTGCTAATAAATTTCTAAATACTTCTTTCATAGAATCACCAAATTTTTCACCACTTGTGACTGACTTACCGAATGCTTCAGCTATAGTTTCACCTGCTTCTTCAAATGATTTATTAACTTCATTGGTAATATCTTTAAGTTCTTGTTCTGTAATAATTAAAGATTTTTGTTCTTCAATAACTTTTTGTCTTTTTTGTAATGCTTTTAGATTGTCTAAAAATTGTTTTGTACTTAGCCCTGTGTTTTTACCCAACTCTTTTGTTTCATCACTCAATAGACCAATTTTCTTTGCTAAGAATGAATATGTGGCAATAACCTCACCACCAAAGACTGCTAATAAACTTAATGAGCCTATTAAAGCACCTGCTACAGTTCCTAGTGATGCAAAAAATGCTATAACAACTTTACCTGCTGATGATAATAAAAATACACCTAAGACTTGTAATGCCACAGTTATTTCACTAATATTTTTGGCTAAGAATTTAACTGCATCTGCTAGTGCTTCACCAACTGCTTTCCCATATGCTTCAATTTGGTCTTTACTGTTTTCTAATGCAACATTTAGGTTTCCAAATTCTTTTTTGATAGCGACCATAAATTCATCTGCTATAGCCTTCCTAAATTGAAATAACTTATCTGATAACATAGATAATGTACCAGTTAAGGTCTGTGCTAAATCATTTGTGACATTTCCAAACTCACCACCTTTACCAAATACTTCTTTAAATCTTTCTATAGTTTGAGAAACAGATACATCAACACCTGCTTCAAACCCAAGCATTGCTCTTACACCTCTTTCTCTAAATACATCGGCAGATGCTATACCACCTGAAAATGACCTTTGAATTTGAGTTGCAGTTTGTTCAAATGTTAAACCTGTTGCTGATGCAACATTACCTGTAAGTTCTAGTATCTCACCTAATTCGTTAGCATCTTTCGATACAACTGCTAAGTTACCTGATGCTTCTTGAATTTGTTGTAGAGTAAAAGGTACACGACTAGCAAATTCGACCATAACATCGAATGCTTTAGCACCTTCTTCTGCTGTTCCAAATAATGCTTTTAATCTTACTTGTAAATCTTCTATTTGCCTTCCGACACTTACAACTTGTTTTATTTGATAAGCACCAAAAGCACCTGCCAATAAAGTTCCAAAAGTTAAAACCCTTTTGCCAACTCTATCCATTGTTTTGCCAAACCTTTGCATGTTGTTTGACATACTTTTAGATGTGCCTTTGACTTGATTGTTTGCTTTATCAAGACCTCGTTTCAGGTCGGATAAATCTGCTTCAACTTTGACTAGTAATTTGTCTAATTCCATATCTAATAATCAGGATACCTTTCCATTAATTTATCTAAATCAGATTTGTCCATAGGCTCTGATTTGTTACCATTATATTCTTTGAATCCATTAATAGCTATAGTGATTTCTTTAATTGACATATCCCACACCTGATTAGGTGGTAGGTGCATCATGCCTATGAGTATCTCTAGCCACCTTTCTATAGGTAGCTCATAATCATCTTTTAAGGATTGCTTTTTTTTTCTGTATTATCAGGGTCTACATTGAGTGCTAATGTAAGAAGTTCACCTGTAAGTTTCATGCCTTCTACAATACCAATCTCTGAAACAAGACCTTTTACATCGTTCTCAGTAATGTCATTCCCACCTGCTCTGATTGACAAAGTAAGAATATTAATAATCTCTAAAAGAGTAATATCTGCTGTTGCTAATTTGTTACCAACTTTGAGAATAGAGCATCCTAATGCCTGTTCTACTCTCATTATTGTATCTAAAGACATACGAGCCTTGTATGTCTTGTCTTTAAAATTAAGTATCTTTTCTGCTTTTATCGGATTTGTAGACATCATTCTTCTCCTTTTTAACTGTCATCAATATGGTTTCATCTCTACCACCAACATTTGTGGCACTAGAGATTGCCCATTTATCATTACCTATTTTAATAACACCTAAGTCATCCCAATTCTCGAAGAATGGCAGTTCAACTTCTGATTGGTCAGAACCTAGATTAACTTTTGCATCAACCTTTTTCTTATCAAGTGTTACTTCTTTTTCTATCCACATATTAAACTGTTGCTATAACTATGTTACCTGCTGATTCGAAGGTCATTGTGTACTGAACCGAATCATTGTATGTACCACTATACTCAATAGCAGTTACTTGGAATGCTCCTGTAAATGTATTGTAGTCAGGTACAAGGAATTGATAGTTCTTATTTGTACTAGCATCAAAGTTAGTTAATATTGTTTGTTCTGAAGCTGAATCTGTAAAGACACCACTTCCTGAAATTGTAAATGATTTAATTCCACCTTGTGCAAGTAATGTTCTTACTCTTGATGAATCTTTGTTTGTGACATCTACAGTTTCTTGATTGATGCTGATAGATGTGTCTCTAAGACCTGCTACTGTTGTAAAAGTCTCAGGAGACCCTGCATTCCCTGCTTTAACAAGTAATGCACTTCCTTTTTGTACTGCCATTTTATTACCTCTTAATTATCGTAAATTGTAAAATTAATATTAATTATACCATGTCTAGTGATTCCATCTGCTTCTACTATTGTAGTTGAGCTATTGACATAACTCATCACAGAATCAGCACCCGACACAGAGATTGTAACATTATTGGTAAGATTGTAAATTCTTTCCATAACTTCCTTGATTTCTTTTTGTCCTCTATATTGAGACCATACATCAATATCTACATTATATAAATTGCCATCTAGTGATTTAGTTCCAATATCTGTAGTTATTTCTGTACCAATAAGCACATAAGGATATGCTGTATCTTGTGGTGCTACAGAATCAAATATCTTATTGTTACCCACCAATCCATCTAATGTGCTATCACCTGATAACAAAGAATATAGTGCTGATTGTAAATCGAATGAATGATATCCCATCAGCTTACCTTGATATCCTTAGCCATCTTTCTTGAAAATGCTTTTGCTTGTTTATATGCTTTGGATTCTTTACCCATAAATGCTCTGTCCATGTAAAGTTCTAACATCTGAGAATATTCAACATTAGTAAATACTTTGCCTACAGGTTTTATGCTTGGTGATGATGGTTTGGTTTGTATGCTACTTACCAATCTTCCTGTATCTATTGCAGGTGGATTACCTGCTGATGAAGCTATATGAGTTTTACCACCTCGTTCATAAGTATTACCTGTCTTTGGAGTGTTTCTCATGTTCATTGTGATATCCCTTCTAAAATTATTAAGGACACGATTGACATGTCTTGAAGCATTAACCTGATACTTTTTTAGTATGGTATCTGCATTCTTAGCAAAGTTAGATTGAACCTTAACTGATATCATGTAGCCACTCCTTCAGTTGCTAATATTTCTTGGAACTTATTTCTGCCTTCATCAATATCTTTGACATGAGTTATGTTAAATGTTTTTGAGTTGTATGATATTCTGTTCTTTTCTGTGACTGATGAATTGTATCTGATAGTAAATCTGTAACTTGCTGTACCTCTTAGTTGGTCTCCAAAGATTCCTTCTCCACCACTTAAATTTTCTGCCTTTGCCCAAACAGTTGATAGTGTTGAAAAGCTAGATGACTGTCCACCACCTGCATCTGTTGAGCCACCAAGTGTTTGAATGACTATTCTATTTCTCATCTCTCCTATAAGAGACATTAGACCATACCACCATAATGAGCTGTGCCACGATATGGATTAGTTCCAAATTGTCTAACAATATATGGTTGTAGTAATTGTGTTGCTTGATGAGGAGCTGATAATCTTTCTGTGCTATCACCTCTGTGTTCAAATAACCAAGCTGTATAAATTAAACAAGCATGTTTGATGTCTTGTGGTACATCATTTACACCACCATAACCTGCTACATAAGTAATCTCTAGTGCATTAGCCACTCTTAATCCTGTTGGATAGCTTTGACCATTTCTTAAAACAAATCGTGCAGGAATACCTGCCTTATCTAAAAAATATTTACTAGATGCAAAAGTGCTTTCTGTATCTGCATCATCAAAAGATTTAACATGTGTGATAGATGCTACAGGTGATTGAGGTAATAGAATACTTCTTCTTGTTATGTCTTGGTCAATACCAACATAATTACCTTCTCTGACAGGAATGTCTGTATCGTAAACAGAATCAATAGACATCTTCAATGTCTGTGTCGTTAAACTTCTATTGGTATATCTTTTAGCCCAATTATGAGATGCAATAACAAGATTGCCTATGACTGTATCATCATCACTACCATCTATTCTTAACCAATTCTTGACCTCTGCTGAAGTGATTGCATGTGCTGTTTCTGCTGTTACTACTGATAATCCTGCCATTGTGTCCTCAACTAAATAATTTGGTTACTATGATATATGATACTATGATTACGAACAATAACTCAATTATTGATAACTCAGGTCTTATCCACTTTGTTCTAACTTTAGTTGGGTATACCACAACATATATAGCTACTATCAGAGCAAAAACTAATGCTAAGTCAGTCATCTCATCAATGGATTGCTGTTCTTAGCTTTCATCTCCTCTATCTTTGTTTTCAGCACAGCTACTTCACTTTTTAAGTTAGCTACATCCTGTTCTATAACTGTTGTATCAACACTTGACCTTCCTTCAACTGCTGAAAGTCTTGTCAAAACTTCACCTACTTGAACAAATAAAGTTCCAAAGGTAAATATTATTGCAACTATGCCACTTATTATCTTGATATCCAATCTTGTCTGTCCTCGTATGTTCTATCATTATAAATATTTCTAACATCAACATAAGTTTGACTAAAATAACTGTCAATGTTTCTGTCCATTATAACAGGTTGCTTAAATATCTCAGCATTGACTTGTGAGTAACTATCAATCTTATTGTTGTTAGACATAACCTTAGCCACTATCAAAGAAACTGCTTTGAGCTGTCCTTCTGTAGTTTTAATTTTATCAGCTACTTTTATTGTAATATCTTCTATAGTTAATTGGGTTTCAACACTCCCACTATCGTTATTGGTTTCTGTTTCTTCTGCGACAACATCTGTGTTGCTTTCAACCACTTCTGTATTTCCTTCTGTTTCTTCGATTGTTTCTTCTTCATTAGATATTTCCTCTGTTTCTTCTATTGTTGTTTCTTGTTCTATAGGTGCTTCTGCAATCATTTCCTCAAAAACTTTCTCAGCAACTTCAACTGATTCTTCTACTTCCATTTCAGGTTCGACTACTGATTCTATTGTAGATTCTTCTACAACAGTTTCTTCTACCATCTCAACAGGAGCTTCCATTATTTCTTCTTCCATAATAACAGGAGAAAGCACAATCGTTTCTTCTACAAACTGTTCTTCTAAAGTTAGTTCAGGCATTTCTTGAATAGTTTCTACAAACACTTCTTCTTGAACAGGTTCTATATATATTTCTTCAAAGACTAATTCTTGTATCTGAGTAAATTCTTCTTGTGTAAATACTTCTTCTATTTCTTCAAATATCTGTGCAATCTCTTGTGTCTGTTGCACACTTAAAACTGTGTCATCATAAGTCATCGTTACTGATACATTATCAATGTTAGCTCCACCTAAAATATCAGGAGCATTTTCATCGATACCTTCTATTCTAATCGACCCTATGTTACTTCCGACACCTGAATAGATGACAGAATCAGTAAAGTTTTGTCCATAGATATCTGTGGTCGTTATTCTTGTTTGTGTTGTCGTTGCTAAAACATTTTGGTCAGCATCTTTTATTTGCAATCTGATTGTGAACGAATCTGCACCACCTCTGTTAGATGCCCAACCACCTTCACCACCTTCACCATTTTGTACTAAGACAGAACTATCTAATTGAATACCATTATTCAACATAGATTGTGTGATTGAATCACTTGTTAAGTTGAAGTCTTGTTCTATGCTTCCACTATCACCAAACTCATAGTCATACTGACTGCCACAACAATCATTGATTACTTGACCATCTCCACTTTGTGTCCATGCATTTGCATTGCCACCTTCAAAGGTACTATTGATTATGAGATTATCTGTTGTTTCTGCACACAAGGATATTGGTAAAATCAGCAGGGTACAAACATACCACCCTAGTCGTTTAAAACCGATTTTAGGGTATTTAAGCTCGTTTTTATCTCGGATTTTTGCCATTATTAGTCAAAGATTCCTTATATCTACGATATTGCTCTACTTTATCATCTGTAGGTTTTGTTCTCTCATAAATAACTTTCATAGCTTCTTCACCAATTAAACTTTTGCCATCTTTCATAACTGGGCAAGGTGTGCCACTCCTGTACATAGCATCGAATACAGCAGGGTCATCACACATTATACTGATGGATGCAACAGTCATTGAAAGTGCCTTCATCATTTTTGCTTTTTTTAACCTAGCACAATTTTCATCTTCTACAACATATCCACCCCCACTAAAAGAAAAAGAAAGTATACTTATTGAGCCTGACACAACTAAAGAGCAACTATCCTGAGAATATACACTCATGCTAGGACTTACTGCACTTGATACAGCAGTTTCCTGATTCGTGGAATTGCTAGTCGAATTTGAAGTGGAATTTGTAACCTGTCCTTGATAGGTGTTGTTAGTGGTTGCTTCGTACCCTTGAATACTTGTGTTACTCCCGGATACATTGCTCTGACTTGAAGATGCCCCACTCGATGTAACATCTGATATTGCATCCTCTATGCTATAAGCTAATCCTATAGCTATCATAATAATTAATGCTAAGTAGAATTTGTTCATTTAGCTTTGGCAATCGAGCTACCCACATACATCGAGACAATACTCAAAATTATATTTTTATGCCAATCTAGTATTGCAATACCTTCTACTTCTTGCCAAACATAAGAAGTATTCCTTGTATCAAATATCAACCAATCTGAACCTGTTGTAACTTCTGTTTGTATGTAGATTGGTACATCTGATATCAAAGGTGCTAGTGTTGGTACAATTATGATTGAGAATATGCAACTCAAAACTATAATACGCCTTGTCATCATAAAGAACGAATTTGTATTGTTCCTTACTTTATCTCTGCTTTCTTCTTCTAGTTTGTGGTTTGCTGTAAGCTGTTTCATCATCTCAGCTTGTGCATTTGCCTTAGCACCGACTATTTGCATGACAGCTCCTAACGATGCAGAGCCAAAAAGATTAAGCATTTCCCAAGTCATGCTGTCACTTCCACATGTTGTAGATTATCGCAAGGATACCACCTACCCAAGCTAAAAATCCAATTACCCCTTTGCTCTTGTTTATTACTGATGTTAAATCATCAACCTTAGATTCTACTTTGTCCATACGGCTACTTAGTGCATCTATCTTTTCTGCGAGTTGTTCTAAAGTCATTTTCATTTTTTTATTTTACAGATACTCGGTAGTCCTAACATAGCCCTACCATCATATATATTGTTCTCTGCATATTTTCCATTTGTTCTATTATAGTGTAAGAACACCTGACCACACAAGTCTCCATTGAATGGTTCTCTCCAATGTTCTAAGTCGCAACCTGAGTAAATTAACATATCTCCTATATTTAAGTCTACTCTCTCACCATCCATATATATATCCCATTGATTGCCACCTAAGTGAAGCGTTCCTGATATCTCACAGCTTGGTCTATCTTTGTGTTTTTTTAATTCAGAACCTCTTTCATATAGCCTTGTATAAGCATAGGTAGGTAATAAATCTAAACTAATATGTTCTTTTATTATCGGTAAGGTCTTCATAAGCAATGTTTCCATAACGCCATTACCATACTCTGAGTATACATTCGGTGCTTGTTTATCTGTCCAAATGCCATAATGCGTGTTGTATTCTACAATATTATTACTATACATATAGTAGGCACAATCTCTCCTCATCAATAGATAGTTGAAGATAAAGTTTGCTAAGTCATATGATATTGCATTTCTTATAACTTGATATTTATCATCTTCAAACATACATTCCTTTTTGTAGAAAATTAAATGATATAGATATTCTTAATTCATTAGATTGATTAGCATCTACACAATGTGTAACCCATGATGGAAACATAATTAATCTACCTGCTATAGGTTCATAAGCTGTCTCCCTGTGTAATCTATCAGGTGGTACTCCCTCTTTCATTCTAGGTCTGACCATAGAAGCTGATGTTCTTGGGTCATCTATTCTTAGGTTGCCACAGTCTTGTGGTGTTTTAACATAATAAACACCTGACCATAAAGAGTTGGGATGTATATGTCCTCTGTTCATACCACCTTTAGGATTAACATTAGCCCACATGCTACCTAAGAATGGTTCACTATCTAAATGTTCTTGTTCATAAATTATATGTTGTGCTTCATACAATCCATCTACTATTTTTTTATACTCAGGTCTTGTGTGCATGTTTGTATCAGAATGCCAACCATTTACATTTGTTCTAGAAATACCTTTATCTTGATTGACCCACTCCAAAATATCTCTTTCTAATTGCTCGTTCAATGAAGGGTCATTGTGGTCAAATGTATAAATAGGAGTAGGAAAATGTAAGTCTCTATTCATCGAAAGGGTGTACCCCCAAACCAAACGACTAAAGATTTTCTTACACCTCTAGTAACAGGCAATACCCTATGATTTAGGAAAGATGCAAAGAATATAGCTTGTCCTTGTTTGATATATACTTTTTTATTTGGTTCAATTAATTCTAGTTCGCCACCCTCAAACTCGCTTTCATGGTTGAGCAATAAAGACATTGATATCTTTCTTACAGGTGGTTCTTTCTCACAGCTTACAGCTGAATCCATGTGCCAATTATAATAACCACCATCAGAATACTCTGTATACTGTGCTTGTTCTGTTAGTTGCATACCATCAAACCCAAAATGATTGAGATTAGTTTTGTGCATAACAGTCTCTAGTTGTCTATACATTGGCTCTAACATGCCAAATGGAATCCAAGACACATGGCTTAACCTTGTCTTGTCATCTCTCACATTACTACCTAATCCTACTGTGCCTGTTGTCTTTGGTTGAGAACGACCAGTCTCTATAATCTTATTACATTGTTCTGGTGTAAACACAGGAGTTGTAGTCTCTACCACATAAGATTTCCAACGAGGTTCAGTTATAGAACGAGGTTGATTGTAGTATCTATATTTATCATTCATCTAATTTTTTTTGTGGATTTTCTAGTTCACCTGATTTTTTTATACGTTGTAATGTTTTTAATTGACCTAGCACATTAAATTTATCTGCATCTGATGAGTGTTCTGTCAGATGTTGAGCTTTATCTGAATATTGTCTTCCATAAGATTCTAATTGGTGTTCGTTAACATCTTGTGTATCGAATGTTCCATCATCATATTCTGATTTTAATTTTGACCACATCTTTAACTCTCTTACTCTATGATATGCAGTCTTTTCCATAGATGCTTTTTTATACCTACATTCATCTAATTCTATTTCGAGAATAGCTAGTTCATGTTTGTCTGTTTCTGTTTGTAGTTGGTCTTCTATTTTATTTATTTGTGCTTGGTTTCTTCTGTGGTCAAAAGATAATGCCATAAGATTATCTAAGTAACTTGCTTGTTCTCTTACACATTGCCAATACTTAGAAGCATTTGTTGGACAACGATTGTCTTGCAATACAGAAAACCTAGCCTCTGTTTCTGTGCGAAACATTTGTTTCTTTATCCAAGTATCTTTTAACTCAGATGTCATTGACTGAAATGCTTTTAAATCTTCTGTATCTAAAAGACTGTTAAGGCTTTCGCTTTCTTTTTCTATAAGTTCTGTTAAGTTTTCTTTGCTCATTCTATTTTTATCCTATGTTGTTTCTACTGTTTTCACTCCACTTACAGGTGACCATTCTTCAGTTCTTCCCTCAGAAAAAGCATCACCAAATGCTAATGCTAATGATTTTGTTCCTGCACTACCACCTTCAGTAAATAGTTCATTCAAATCATTTACTTCTGACCAACTCGAACCATTCCATTCTTCGCATTGGGTTGTTGGTGACATTGGTGTTCCACCAATACATAAACCTGATGAATTAGATTCTCCTGCACCTTCATGTTGTTTTCTTGCTGTATTTAAGTCTCCTACCTCTGACCATGATGAACCATTCCAAGATTCATTAAGAGCCGACCCTGAGAATGGATTAGCACCACCAAAAAATAAAGCAGATGATTGAACACCACAAGCACCTGCTGAATATCTTGATGTGTTTAAATCATTGACCTCACTCCAACTACTGCCATTCCATGATTCTGTATTACCTGCACCTGTCGCATCACCCATAACTAAACCTGCTGATTGCAGACCTACACCTTTAGAATAATTTCTAGCTGTATTCAGGTCATTCACTTCAGACCAATTTGTACCATTCCAAGATTCAGTAGCAGTAGTTCCTGTTGGTGGACCAAAACCACCACAACCAATAGATGCAGGTTGTGTGCCGAAACCTGCCATTAAATAACGACCTACATTAATATCGTTTACTTCTGTCCATGAACTTCCATTGTACAATTCTGTATTCGTATTTCCTGAAAAACCTGCTAAACCAGAGCAACCTAATGCAGATGACTGTGTGCCTGTACCGAACAATAATCTTCTACCTGTGTTTAAATTACCACCTGTTGCCCAAGTGTTTGCACCATCAGGTGCTTTATATCTAACAACATCATCTGTTGTATTATACCAAACCTGTCCTATTAAAGGGTTATCAGGGTTTGATGCTTTAATTTCTATTTCTTGACCAACTATACCTTTATAATTTGCCATGCAAAATTACTCCTCTAATGTTACATCTGTTGGTCTTGGTCCTAGTCTTTGATTTTTTTCATCTGATGTTTCATCTGTTACGTTGTCATTATCCCATGCTGTTTTCCATGAGTTTACTTCTGTATTTACTAATGCCTGTGCCTCTGAGTGTGTTTTTACAGTACCTAATACTTTATTAATCCATAGGTTTGCATCTTTGTTATTGGTAGGTAATCCCCACACATTTGCAGGATAACCATTAAAAGTTATTTTACGAGATTCATCATGTTCAATAAATCCTTTACCCCAATTCTCTGCTATACAATATCTATAATTTGCCATCTTATCCTCACGTTGTTGAAATTGTTTCTACGCCTGGGCTTTTTGTCCATTCCTCAGTAGCATTCATATTTGTAACGCCTGGGCTTTGTTGCCCACCTGCTAACAAACCAAGTGAACCTGTACCTGAACCACCATTGGTAAAATATCTACCTGTTGCAAGATTATTTACTTCAGACCAACTTGAGCCATTCCATTCTTCTACATTAGCAAAAGCAGAGGGAGATGGATTATAACTACCACAAGCAACTGCTGATGGACTAGAACCGAAACCACCACCATATACTTTCATTACATTTAAGTCTGCTGTTTCTGTCCACGAACTTCCATTCCATGTTTCGGTATTAGTAAAACCTGAATTAAGGTCAGGATGAGTGCTTCCACCAAAACATATTGCCTCACTATTTGAAGCACCACCACCTGCACCTTGTTCTCGTGCTGTATTCAAATCAGCAACTTCAGACCAAGACGTGTTATTCCAACTTTCGCATAATGCTATTGTAGTATTACTCGGACCACCCTCACCACCAAATGCTAATGCTGATGCTGATGTGCCACCTGACATGTGGTCATGTCTACCTGTGTTCATGTTATTTACCTCTGTCCAACTAGAGCCATCCCATGATTGAGTGTCTCCTGTTTCAGGTTCACCACCAAAATGAAGACCTGCACTAGAAGTTCCTGCTCCTCTGTTTCTATCTTTTACAGCAGGTAAATCTGTGGTCTCTGACCATGAGCTACCATTGTAGCTTTCAACAAAAGCTGTTCTTCCAGGTCCAGGAGCAAATCTGCCACCTGCATATAAAGATGCAGATTGAGTTCCAAAAGATGCACCTGTTCTTCTACCTGAGTTCAGATTACCACCTGTAGCCCATGTTCCTGCTCCTAATGGTGCTTTGTATTTTAATAAGTTGGTGCTTGTGTTATACCATACTTGTCCTGTTATAGGATTACTAGGGTCAGATGAAACTGCCTGTACTTTTAAACCATGTTTGTCTTTATAAGTAGTCATTATTTATTTTTTATTAACCAACCTTTAGTATCATCTGTAAATACTAAAGTGTTACCTGCTCCTTCGACTGATATGGTCAAATCACTCGTTGCACCTTCAATAGGTTTACCATTTCTTCCTATAGTCAAATTATTTGTATCGAATGTACTTGCATAATCTTTGAATGAAACCTCATCTCCAATAGAGGGTGAACTAGGTAAAGTCAATGTCCATGCACTACTTGATGTATCTGCAAACACACCCTCACCTGCTGATGCAGTATAATTTCCTGTTTTTACTGCCTGCCATGATGTACCACCTGCACCACCGATTGCTCCCCATTCTGAGCCATTATATCCCTCAAATTGAGTAAGTGTAGAATTGAATCTAAACATACCTGTAGCAGGGCTACCATCTCTTTGAGCAGTCGTACCAACTGCAATATTAGAACTACCTGTATTAGAGGTTTTTAAGGTTACAGATGTTAATGATGCACCACTACCTGCAAAAAGAGTGGCATTGCATGTGCCTGAACATGTAACAGTTCCACCATCTGTGATGGTGATTGCATCATCACCATCTGTAAATTCTATGAGTGCTGTTCTAATCGAATCTGATTTAAAATATTCTACTGTATCATTTGATTGGTCTAGTTCTGCTATTGTAATATAAGCATCGTTATCTTCGTTTCTGATTTGTAGTAAATTACTTGTTGTGTTGTAGAAAAATTGATTTGCAAAGGTTGTAGAGGGTGCAGAACTTCCTGATTGATTCGACCCTAATGCTTTTAATGCTAGATTTAAGTCACTCCTAGTATTAGGAAATGTTTGGTTTGCAATATCTAAATCGTGTTGTGACAAGTTTAACTCCTTTTAAATTGGTTTAAGTATATCATTAAATTATGCAGATTCCACATATCCATACCCTTTTGCTACATAGTCAAAACTTCTATCTACTACACTACCACTTGAATTTTTGAATTTTATGGTAAATCCTGTTGCAGATTTACTTGTAAGTTCGTAAAAATCACCTGTTGCAAGACTTTGAGCTGATATTCCTAAACCTTGTAATTCTTTAAATGCAGGACTAAAGGTTATGGTTTTACCACTTGCACTTGTTGTCGATGCTACATCATCTTCAGCAGTCGTTCTATCAGGCATGTCTACTGTGGCAGAAAGCTCATAAATAGCAGGTGAAGCAGTCTGATTAGTAGTTGTAAGAACTGCTCTTAGTTTGATATACCTTGCTCTGTAATCACCTAAAATATATGTTCTATAATCTGTATAAGTAGAATTATCAGTTGAAGTTGATATTTGAAGTTCTACATTAATATCATTATGTTCGGTTGAAGCACCATCAAAATTACCTGTCTTAGAATCAAACAAACCATCAAATGAATCAAATAAACTAGCTGTATCAAACCTGTTATATTTACAAGTAAAGGTTACACGACTATTGTAAATACCACCTAAATCGAAAATTGGGAAGTCATAGTTGCCATCTAAATTGAACGAAGTTGCACCACCATCATCAAAGTTTCCTGTATTGTCATCAAAGTTACCAACACCACTATCGAATAATTCACCTTCTAATATTTCTAAAAAGTTTGTGCTATCCCTTGTAACAACTTCAACTTGGTCTTTCGTTCCATTAAAATTTGGATTCTCTGTTGCTGTAGCAACTACATTAAAATCTCTGCTAATAGCATTTTTTATAATTATAGTTTTTGCAGATGTTTCACTTTCAAGACCTAGTACATCTATAGCTTTTATCATGTAAGTTCCTGTCTGTGCAGGAAGTGTAATGCTGTTTGCAGGTTTACCTATTTTTTTTGCAACGACAAGCCCTTCTTCAAATTTTTGACTTGAAGTAAGTGGCGTGTGCCTGATGATGTAATGAGACAAATCTAAGTCTGTCACAGGTGTCCAATTCAGGTGAACAACATCTCCTACTACGTTACTAGAAAAGTTTGTAACATCTGATGGTAGTGCTGATTTACCAATAACCTCATGAGTAGTAGTGGTGAATGAGCTATGAACATTAAAGGCATTTATTGACCTTGCACGAACATTATAGATAGCTCCATCTTGTGCATTGACTAGTTCAAATATGTTACCCTTGCTTCTACCAAGAGTTACAAAATCGCTCCCTGCTTCGTTAGTGTTTTGTGCTTCTACTTCAAATTCATTTGTTGTTCCCTGACTACTAGAGCAAGTTACCTTCATGACTGTTATTGGTGTCTCAGCATATGCTCTAAGTTCATCTGATACAACCAAAGAAGGTGCTTGTACATCTTGTGCTGTTGGTAAAGTTGTGTTGTCTAATGCAAATGTAGATTCTTCTGCATCCCAATCATATACTGATGATGCTGTTTCTTTTAAAATAATATCTATTCCTAACTGCTCAGTATTCATAACCCATTCAGCTACTTCAAATACTTTATTACTAAACCCAAATCTTTCATTAGTTATATTTACAGTATCTCCTACTTGTAGCTTAAATGCTTTCATATTTAAAGTAGTAGTCAGTACCATTTGTTGTCTGTTTTTGAACAATGATACTTTTGCAATCCTTTGAGCTGTTGCACTAGATGAAGTAAATGGTAAATCTACATCAGATATAATTGTCTCACCATCTTGTGTAACAAATGTTGAGCTTGTCACAGCAGGATAATCTGTTGGTTGGAAATTTGTTTCTGAACCTGTAAATATACCTTTTACAGTATTGTGCAATGATTTTCTTGATTGTTTTGAGTTTATATTTATACCTGATATGAAATCATCTTCATCAAAAGATGCTACAGGTGCTACATACTGACCACCTTTTATAATAAATTTACCATTAGAGTAAGATAAGACACCCAAACATGAAGTAAGTAAATCCTCTAATATTTGCATTGGTGCAATATCGTTATAAACAATACCATTGCATGTATATTTTTTTTCAGTAGACCCACCTGATAGAGTTACATTTTCATCACACAAGTTAGCCATTGTTGTAAATGATGTTGTGTCAATATTGCTTGTACTTATACCAAGTCCTAACCTTGTGTCAGTTAGATAATCAAATATACATAGAGCAGGGTTGCTAGAAAATGCTGTTGATGAATCTCTGAAATCAGTAAGTTTTTTACCTTTTATTTCAGCACTAACATTTGGAATACCATTTGGAAAGGCATCTGCATCATAGTCTAATGTTAAATAAAGATAAGCAATTCCTCTTAATCTATGGTCACTAGTCCATTTAGATACACTTGAAACTAAATCCTCATCTGCTACTTGGTCATCACTACCTAAATGTTGTTTTATTCTTACCTTATAGGACTGACCTGTAATGACATTCGATGTACCACCATATTTGGTAGGTGCTGTAACTTTGTATCTTGCTATACCATTAGAATCATTACCTGTACTTGATATTGTGAGTTCTTCATCATTAAAATATATTTTTTCATAAGATTGTATTTCGTGTGATGCAATCTGAACTATTAAGTGCAGAGTTTTGTTATTATCGGTTGTGTCCATAAACAAGATAGCACCTGACTTTTTAGTAGAGCCATAAACTGTGTCTCTTGATGTGATAGGTTGTCTTATCATCAAACTTCTATTGCTAGTTTGTGATGAATAAGATTGTTGTTGTAGAGATGAATTTCTAGACCTAGTTGATGGTGCTAAAGCACTAGCAACAGCACTTGCTCCTATAGTCAAAGCAACCCTTGCTGATATGTTAGCAAGACTTCCTACTGCACCAAATTGAGCTCCGAAAGCAGGAGCATAATAAGCTACTGCAACTGTAGCGACTACTCTTACGATATCTCCTACTGAACCACCCATTATCTATAACACTCCTTTGTTACTGATGATGATACTCTGTATTTATTCCAATTATCATCTATTCTTAAATAATTAACTTTTTTACCTACACCTAGTAATTTAGAAAAATATCGGTTAGTCCATTTGACCATATTCCTAGAATCATTCAATGATAGCAAATCTACCAACCAAACTCTATTTCCACAATTCCAATTATTAACTTCTCCTGAAATCTTGAAATGTTCTTCGTTTTCTTTATTTAGGAAACACCAACAAAGAAATGCTGATGGTTTATCGTTTTTGTAAAATATTTTGTATTGGTTTAAATTGAATGGTTGTAATAGATAATTAAATAATTCTTCTTGTGTGTGTTGTTTATACTTATTAAATGATTTGTAAATGCTTATAACATTACTTATATCGTTAAATCTTTCTTCTAATGGATTCATATTGCATCAATTAGAGCCACCACCCCACACTATGTTTTTGTCTTGCAGGTCATCTATAAATTCTAATCCTTTATCACCTACGAATAGATTCTTTTGGTCTTGGTCTGTATATCTTCTATCTACTGCTTTTTCAAGGGTTATTAATTTGTTTTCTACTGTAATGGTAAATTCTGCTGTTTGACCATCTTCTCTTATTGTCATGGTATCTAAGAACCCTTCAAAAACTTGGTATGGTGTATCAACTACTACAGTTTCATTATCTGTCGTTGTAAGAACTCCAAAATAGACTTTGACTACAGTACCTTGAACATCTTCTGTAAGTGCTGATGATATGATACTAGATTCCATACCTGATAAGGTTATATTTAATCCTGTTGCTCTTATATCTGCTGTTTCATTGACTTGTGACATTTTTAAAAGATTGCCACTACCAAAATAAAAATTATCATCAATAGTTATAGTGCTGTAACCTGTCCATAATCTAAGTGGTGTTGTAAATTCTACTGATACAGCAAAGAATGGCTCTAGCTGTGAACTATCTAACTGATTCTGAAAGTCTGTTCCAAGAGTACGAGCCATGTTTTACTACTTCTTGACTGCTTTCTTTTTCTTTGGTTTTGCTTCTGTTTTCTTTTTTGTAACTTTCTTTTCTTCAGGTTCTACAGTTTTGATTTCCATAGCCTGTCCTTCAGCTACAAATACTTTAGCTAAGTCTTGTTGCCACTTAGCACTACATTCAACCTGTTCATCTTTTTTATAAATCTTTGTAGCATTACCACTTTCGTTTGCAGTACCACATGAATCCATCAACATTTTAATCTTCATCTATTTACCTCTAATTCATACATTTTTTCTACTACTTCTTCCCATGAAATAGGCTCTGTTTCCCATTGGATTCCACCATATAAGAAATCAATACGATTCTCCAACCCACCTTTTATGCTAAATTTAGCCTTTGGGTCAATCTTGTAGATAGCTTTAATTATAGCTAACTCTTTATCAGTATATGCTGTACTCACAGTCATAGTATACCTCAATCGGTGGGTAGACCGAATGATAAATCTACCCACCTAGTCTATTTATAGACTAATTAAGCATCCTCAGAATCCTGTGGATTGCCTTTTATTATTTCTATTGACATTGGAGTACCATTTGAATGTGTACCTGTAGCATCAATTTTACATCTGATGTATCGTTTTCCACCAATATAACCAATTTGTTTGATTTGAGGTGTTTCACCATTTGCATCTAATGTTAAAAAGATACCACTACTATCAACAGAAGTTTCAGTTACAGATGTTGAACTTGTTACAGCAGTATAAGTAGAGTTGTCATCTGATTCTTCAAGGATAAAGTCAAACTTGACTGAGCCTGATAAAGTATCACCCTCTATGCCTGTATTAACAATAACCATTGCAGATTCAAACCCTTGTAGGTCTACTCCTGTACCATTAGCATCAGCAGTCACAACAGCAGGAACAGTTCCCACTACAGCAACTACGTTATTAGATAAATCTCTCATAGTTGTCTCCTGTTATGCACTAATGTTTTGTAGTCTAATTGCTTCGGCAAGAACTACTGTTCCACCGACCCTTCTACGAGCAACATATCTGATGTTACCTGATGTAGCTTGTGAGTATGGGTCTCTCATTACTGAAAGATTTACTCTGTCCACGATTGTGTATGCTTTAGAGAAGTCTCCGAAAGCAATCGGTTTAGCACTACCACCTATGTCAGGCATATCTGTAGCTAATGTATATGGATGACCTGCTATTGTAGAAGGTGCACCATTTACAAGGTTTAAACCAACGTGGAATATTTTTTGACCTTCACCATCTTCTAATTGTAGAAGTTTAGCAAAAGTTGTTCTGTTCATTACGAAACGAGCATTGCCAAGATAGTCAGATTTGATAGCATATACCAAGTCTAAGATACCATTAGCTGTAAGTGCTGAACCACTACCTGAATTGGTAGAAGAAACACCTGCTGTTGAATCAGTAAATCCTAAAGGTTTACCAACACCATTTCCTGAAACAAAAGAAGTACCTTCAAGTTTTGCAAATTGTTCTGCAAATTCAGTACCCATTTCGGATTCTAAATTGAAAGCAGAATCTTCAAGCATAGCTTGTGAGATATCAACTAGACCATACATTTCATGAGCATCGATTGACATCATGCCTGTTGTGTAGCCTGTTGTTTCTGAACGAGTAGCTGTTTCTGCAACAAATGATGCAGAGAACTGACCTGTTCTTTTTGGAATCTCAATTCCTCTTTTATCTGTTTGTCTTACTCTCGCAATAGAACGAATTGGAGAAATTTCTGTTACAGATTTAATAAGGTCTGCTACATACTCAGTCGGTGCATAAAAACCACCTAATGTATCATCTGATTCATAAAGTGCTTTTCTTTCCATTTCATCTACTTCACCTTTTCTTAACCATTCACCGAATGCTTTTGTTTGGATATCTACATCTTTAGATGCAGAAGCATTTGGTCTAGCTAAGACTGTTTCGAGACTTTCGATTTTCGCTGTCGCTTCTTCAAGATTTTTTTGTTGAATCTCATGTGCTTGTTTGACTTCTGCTAGTTCAGCAATGTCATCTGACATTTTATCAACTTTATCTTGTAGTAGTGGGTCAGCATGTCCTTTTTTTTCAATTTCATCTAAACGAGTTTTGTTTTCTGATTTGAAATCTTCAAATTTAGAACCTAACTCATCTAAGACTGTTTTGACTTCTTCTGACATAATTGTCCTCTTAGTTAAAGTTTATTGATTAACTGCTTAATATTCTCAACCACTTCAAGTGAATCTTCACTTTGATATGATTTATAGAGTATGTTTGCAGTTTGCTTCGCTACAGTCGTAGACATCACACCAACATCTCGCAAGTATGCTTCTATCTCTCTAGCATCCATTTCTGCTAATTTAACTTTCGTTACTTTTGCTTTTGGATTCATTGGGAATGTAACCATTGAGACTTCCATTAGGTCTACTTCTTTGATTACTCTACGTTTGTTTTTATCATCGTACTTATAACCATCAGGTTGAAGTTTATAGCCGATTGACATGGAATCTAATGCTCCCATTTTCATTAATTCAAATACTTCTCTACCTTTTTGAGTACCCATAGCTAAACGACCTCTAATTTTTAGTCCTCGTTTATCTTCTTCTAAGGAATCTATCACACCGATAGGTTCATCGGTTTTGTGTTGGTAAAGTAATTTTACACTACTTGCTTTTCTTCCTGCTATGGATTTAGTGAATGCACCTTGTCGGATTACATCATTGCCTAAGTCTTTATTGTTGAATACTGAAGCATAGCCTTCAAACGAGCCATCATCTTCTGTTTCCATTTCTTTGTATTCACATTCTAAATCAAGAATGTTTTGTTCAACTTCCATGTTGTCCTCTTGGTCAATAGCCATAACTCGAAATCCCTGTCAAGTGTATTGTGGTTATTGTAACAACAAACTACTTATAATAACAATAAAAAAAGATTAGATAGATTTAGATTTGATTGTGAAAGGATTTTTATAATTGTATTTCTTGGCTAGTAAATCATGAGCATATAAAGATGCCTGAGCATTGGTCAAACCTTTATTTATGCCTTCTGTGTAGAAGTTCTCGTAATCTTGACCTTTTTGTTGTCCTTCTTCTTTTTTACTCAACAATGTCTCCTTCATCATAGTATATTACAAAACATCTACAATTTATAACATTTGTAGCTCCACCTTGTGGGTCTCCTGCATATTGCAGTTCTTTTTCTGCTACACCACCACCTGCTGTTGGTGTAAGTATTTTAAATGGTTTATCAATCTCTACTCTTTGACCATCAGTATTTTTATGCCATGACCTTGCTCTTTCATCCATTGCTGACACCCATTCTTTGAGTGGTCTTGTTAATCCTAATCTTTTTGCAATTTCTTGATTACCATAGTTCATTGCTTGATGTGATTCTGTCCTTGCTATCAGAGTAGCCCTAGTTGGAGCAAATGCAGTAGATTTTCTAATGTTTTTTGCAATTTGGTCTGTGGATAGCCCTGTCTCTAAACCTAGTGAAATATCAGCTTGTATCTTCTTACGAGTGGTCTCTGTAATATTTCTTACATTTTGTGCTGTTGCTGTACCAACATATCTGACTATGATTGGGTCGATTTCATTGTCTTCTTGTTTAGTTAATCTTAATCTATGTTGCCTGTTACCGACAGAAATAATGGTGTCTCTTGCATTTCTATTTAAGATGTTGAGTGTATCGTTGTAAAAGTCATCGTAGTATTCCTGTGGTATTTCACCTATATCATTGTATAAATTTTCTGCTAACTCAGAGTAATCTTTAAACAACTGCCTTATTCTTCTCCTTAGAGCATTACTCATAGATATAAACATCCTGAGCTGTTCTCTGTATTCTTTTCTTTTATTGATTCTTACTTTTGACATCTAACAATATCTCAACTTCTTTTAATAAATCTTCTTGTGTACCGAAGGTTTCTTTGAACCATTTTGGATTTAAGTGATGTGATTCTTTGCTTGTCCTGTGATGATGTGGGCATAATGGTATCACTCTGAAATGGTTTCTTTTTTCTCCAAACTTTCTAACATGATGTATCTCGGCAGGTGTATCATAATATCCAAGTTTAATACAAGCGATACAACCTAATTCTTGTACTTTCTCCAAATACTCCCTTTCAGTTTTCTTCATCTTCTACATCAATCATCCACATCTCCTCTACACAAGATTTTAGTATAACAGAAATGCCACCTAGACCTGATTCTTTTGTAATTGCATTGGCAACTTTATAAGACCTTTTATCTTCTTTGATTAACCAACCCACAGTACGACACAACTCAGGCTCACAAGAATCTACATTCTCAACCCATCTTGCATCTGCTGTGTGGTCTAGCCAATCTACCATGACTAGAGGATATTCTTTCATACTGTATATTTTTTACCTCTAAAGAAAGCTGAACGATGCAGATTACTTACCTGCACAAGTTCAGGATGAACTGTTTTTTCTTTAGGGTCAATCGTTATTACAGCG
>VTLG01011185.1_pt1 | contig 32779 bp, 54 predicted proteins | sample 4694571 | NCBI WGS metagenome assembly VTLG01 (sample SAMN12604809, study PRJNA352737) | marine metagenome | biome: ENVO:00000447; feature: ENVO:00000209|ENVO:00000569|ENVO:01000036; material: ENVO:00002151; isolation source: viral sequences binned using virsorter ...
ATACCTTCTGGTCTATTTAACATTTCATTAAATTGTTTTGGATTTATCATTCGCAACATTTCAGAAGGACTTTTTCCGTGCGAACTTCCTTTGGACATCATTTTTAATAATTCAGCTAGAGTACGTTTACCTGCTGTTAGACCACCACCTAACCACATAGGCATTCTTTCATTTGTATCTTCTGCAAGTAAATAACTTAAACCTGTTCTACCACCTTGTGCTTTTTTCTCTGGGTCCATGTCTTTCCATCTACCTTGATCAAAATCTACTTTAATAACTTCGCCAGGTTTTTTAATAGGTGGTGTTTGTTTTACAATAGGGGTATTTAAAATATTATCTAATTGTATGTCACTTGTAATTGAATTTACATCAATGCCTCTTCTAAAAAGATTTTCTCTAATTACCATTTCCCCCAAATCAATCTGACCTTTATTAGGTAATGCCATAATGCCTTCTTCATTTGTTTTTAGAAGTTGTTTTTTAACAAAATTTCTAATTGAAAAAATTGATGCCATAATTAATAATATTCCCTTTTCCTAGGCGCTTTTTTTTCGTCTACATAATCTTCCGGATGGCTTAAGAATCCACCTTGTCTAAAGCGCATAACAGCTTGAGTCATACTATCAACTAAGTCGTCATGATCACCATGCGGGAATGCTGCACATTCTTCAATAACTTCTTCCGCAAATTTCTGGTCTGGCGCCCATATTAAACCAGATTCAAATAACGGAGCGCATGTATTTACTCTCACATGTTTATCATTTCCTTTGCTCGGTGTAAAGTTCTGAACTGGTATATCCATTTGTCTTAATTCATAAGTCAAAGGCAGTCCTGAAGCTTTGGCTTCTATAATAACAGACTCAGGATTCCAATATTTATACTGATCTAAAGCTAATCTTCGTAATTCTGGAAATTCATACCTTCCTTTGATGGCATCTACTAAAATTAGGTTAGCTGGAGAGTCTTCATTTGGATAAAACACGCCCCAAGTCGTAATTGCACTAAAATCAGCGGTTTCTTTTTTTAAAAACGCAGTATCGTACGATTGAATGACATAATGAAGGTCTGGAATGTAATCTTTGTCCCATACTCGCCACCATTCACGCTTAATTATTGCTCCTTCTTCTGAAGTTGGACTCTGCATCCACTGAGCGTTCCATTTTCCAACAGGAAGTGTCGCTTTTACCTTTTCTAATTCTTCTAATTTCCAATATTCGGGCCAAACTGCTTTTGTTTCTGTTCCGTGTTCCATGATTGCCGGAAATTCGACCACTTCCCACTGGTCAGCTTTAACTTCTTTTTGATTTTTTAGTAAAATTCCTGTTAAATCTTTTTTACTCCATCTTGTCATTACTAAAATAATTTTTCCACCTGGTTGAAGACGTTGACGTGGGCCTGATGTGTACCACTCATACGCATTTTCCATGGCTGTTGGAGACATTGCATCTTGTTCAGAGTGAGGGTCGTCAATTATCAGTAGGTCAGCACCTCTTCCTGTAATTGCTCCACCTACACCAGCTGCAAAGTACTCGCCGCCTTGCGCAGTTTCCCACCTTCCTGCAGCTTGAGAGTCTTCTTGTAGTCTAGTTTTAAAAATTTTTGCATACTCTTCACTGTCAATTAAGTTTTTAGCTTTACGACCAAAACGAATTGCTAATTCTCCTGTGTGAGTTGCTTGTATAATCTTGAGTTTCGGATTACGGCCCACCATCCACGCTGGCAAAAGATAACTTGCAAACTCCGACTTTGTATGTCTTGGTGGCATGTTTACAATTAATCTATTAATTTTACCTGTTGCAAGGTCATTAAATTTTTTTGCTATGTGTCTATGGTGCGCGCCTTCAATGAACTCGGGCCAAACACACTTAACAAAGCTTAAAAAGTCATCTTTTGCTTTATTTTGTATTTTTTTCTCTGCATACATCACTTGCAGTTTTAAAAAATTTTTTCTAACGTCGGAAGGTAGCTTACTTATATCTATATTATTTAAATCCATAAAAATTTTTAAAAAATTTTTGCATCCCTTGTAGGATGTTCAATAAGTTTTTACCACCATTAACTGTCTAAATCAAGCAATTCAACCTAGAGTAGTGGGACCCCTTTTTATTTATTTCGGGATCGACCTTTTTTATCTAAAGTTTTTTGGGATTGGGTTTGGTACCTCTATTGATGGGGGAAGCAGGGGCGATCGCTCGCCCATGCTTAGGGTTGATGATTAGTCTAGCAAGACCATGTAAGCTTTCGCATTGTTCTTAGCAAACCAATCAAGATGATCTCTCATTTTTTGCCAATGCTTGCTCGCACCTGTGCCTAGTGTCTTATCTTCTAGTGTTGCCATTAGTTCATGCATGAATAGTTCATCATGAATTCTAGCTTCTTTTTTAGTTAGCATAACAGATTCGCCATTAAATCTGTTTCTTCGTTCTTCTGTTCTATTATCTGTATTTGTTTTCATATGGTTATCCTACTATATCCATTAATCATTGTCAACACTTTTAATTGTAGTTCTTGTTGCCATATATGGTACTCGTTCATAGTCAGTTCCTTGAGTATTCCATTGATTTCTATGACTCTCGTACTTTTCTTTTTTAACCTCGATCGGTGTTTCAAGAGCCTGGCGCCTTGGCGCTATGTTAATAACTTCTCGAGTATAATGAGCAAGATAATCCATTAAACAACTATGATTACAAAAGTAATTCCAAATAGTACCACCACCATTGCCATACATACTGCGACCATTATGGACTGTTACTTTTCTAGTTCTTAAAACTTTATTATCGCCACTCCCTCTTATTCTTGATTTTGTTTCAGTAGTATGACACTCCGGACCATGGCACCAGTTATAATTACTCATACTAAACCCCAATCAGTTTTATAGTATTTGTTTTTAAAATCCTCTAGTTCTTGTTCTGTAGCAAAATAAATTCTAGTTGCGTCATTAACGAGAGTTCTATTATTTATCTTGTTTAAAAAAACTCCAAGTGTTAGTTTTTTAGTTCTTTTATAAATGGTATCATAATACCAAATCCAACTATCAACTTTATCAGTCATATCTTTTCAACCTTTCATTTTGGTCATATGTTGGTAACATTGCCCAAAACATAAACAAACCTAAAAACATAATTAGCAGTCCAATAGTAAAATCTAAATGTAATGATAGAATTATACCAATCATTAAAATTATAAACCCACTTAATCCAATTAATAGTTTCATTAGTACCTCACTTTCCAACTTTGATTTGCAGTTCTATATCCATGTGCGTCCATGTCATAATAAACATAGTACGCAACGCCTTTTTTAGAAACTCCAAATCTAGATTTTTCGTCATGTTTGCCTTGTCTTGTGATGTGCTTTTTGTGCTTGTTAGCCCAATAAGTTATATAAAATGTTTTAGTCATATTATCCTTTCTAATTAATGACCTATCCTATCATTAATAGGATAGGTCTGTCAACAGTTAATTTACTGATTTTTGCTTTTCATAAAGCAATCTTTCAGCTATTTTTTCTGCTCTTGTTTTCTCTCTCTTGTTCTTCATTTCCTTAATTCTATCTGCAAGATTTTTAGGATTGTAGATAGTTAAGCCAGTAGAGTTTGTTCTAACTATTTCTGCCTCAGTAATTGGCATACCAAGTTCAGTAAAAAGTTCTATCATTTCATCAAGATATTTATAACCTTTTAGACCAAGTTTAATTTCCTTCATTTGGTCTAAAATAGATTTAATCCATTTTTGATGTGCAATAACAAATTGTGCTTTTTGTTTTTTCCAATCAATCAAGAACATAAACTCTTGTTCAGTACAAGCTATTGACCTATCACGACAATAATCACGACCAATTAAATCAAGTTTATATCTGTCGTTCCATTCCTTGCCATAACCTTTGTCGTCATTACCAAGATATTTATTATTTGCCTCAACATATTTTGTTAAGTATGGGTTGTGATCTTTGCCCTCTTGCTCAATCAAAATATCAGGATTGCAGTTCTCTTGTGCTTTAAGTTCATCACGAAATAAAGCATAGCCATAGTTATTTTCACTTCTATAAGCATACTCCGAATTGTTTTCAGTATCTATTGAACCATTTAATCTAAAGTCAAAATGTTTTTCAATAGTATCTTCTTTCATTATAGGTTTATTATCATAATCTCTACTTTCAACTTGACCCATATAATGAAAATGAAAACAACTGTCCTTTGCGATAGTGTCAACATTTTCAAACTTATCTTGTAAGTATCTTGCCTTTGCAACATCATCTAAAGTATAATGTCTACGAACAATAGTTTCTGCAACTTTCCACGCATTGTCATTTATGTCAATCTGTTGTGCTTTTAGATTGTCATAGTTTTGTTTTTCTACTGTGTCCTCTTGTTCAAGATGTACTCGCATACGATTTGCCCCTTTATTTCTGTACTCTTGATTTAGTCTTATTCTACTCATTTGTGCCTTTCTGTATTTGTTTGCATAATTATTTTTATATAACACTTGACATTATTTGTCAATAGGATTATATTGGATTAATTAAATTAGTCTGAAAAGTATTATGGAAACAGAAACTACACTCGAGTTCTAATTTAATGGGATCAATGTTGTGACTGCCGGATTTAAACGGCTATAGTACAGGTCGAGATGTTTCGGGCATGGGATTGTAGTATATCATATGTAACTACAATGAAAACTCACCCCCGCCTGCACAGGACAACAACTGATCCCTGATCCATGTTATTAGTGGCCGTAAAACTGCAGTTGAAGGTTGTGAAGAGCATGGATCTGGGATCAGTTTAGGTAAAAAGAATTGGTAACCTATTAACGTTATCTCTGAGATAGAGCGGCTGATCCAAAAAGAATTATGAGCAGACAATTACAAGAATACGGAATTAATATTTTAAAGCGCCACGCTGAATGGCTCCAGGCCAACGGCTACAAGCGCGAAGCTTCAAGCTGCAAGCGGCAGATTAGAATGATTCTAATGTGCAAAAGAAAGAAAGAAAAGCTGCAAGCGTCAAGCTTGACATTGCTGTAGGAGATGATAGGATGGATCTAGAAAGGATACATATGAATAAAAAAGAAAAACAATACCAAGCAGCGTTAGATGCAACATTCAACCCTGCCGGATACTTAATCAGTAATATGACGCCTACTAATATTGAGAGACGTATTATTACAGCTGTCAACATTGCAACAGGAGATGATGGATTCAGGGCTAAGGAGATCCTGGAGAACTGGAAGCAATTGATGGAGATGAATGACAAGACATATTTAAAACAGGTGAAGTATTATGGTTAAAAGAATTAAGCATAACGACTTAACTCACTATTTCCTGCGGGACCATGCAGAGCTCCCGCAGGCGTACCTGGCCAGCTGTGAAGAGTTCTTTGACTCCATATGTTGGCCAAGATATTACGGAGGCGGTCCTGATTTAAATCATAAAATTTATAGATTAAAAAAGCCGCAAGCTTCAAGCTTTAAGCCGCAAGCTTCAAGCTGCCTCAAAAAGGACACAATTAAAAAGTAAATTTAAATTAGAAAGTATGAAAGTAAAAGAAGCTAAACAAATAACCGGAAGCATGACCAGGACCAGCAAAATGCCTGGCCTGAGCTACAGCCTGCCAGCATGGGAATGTCAAACAGGCGCCAAGCTGCGGAAGGTCCCAGGCACGCCTTGCTTTGGCTGTTATGCATTAAAAGGAAATTATTTAAGATATCCAGCAATTAAAAAAGCTCAGTACTATAGACTGGCAAGCCTGAAGCATGACTCATGGGTCATGGCCATGGTGGCACAGGTGAAGCGCCAGAAGTGGTTCAGGTGGCATGACGCAGGAGATGTCCAGTCAGTCGAGCATATGAATAAAATTTTAGAAGTAGTAAGACAGACGCCAGATACAAATCACTGGCTGCCAACACAGGAGAGACGCTACCTGCCAGATCCTGAAGAGGTTCCAGATAATCTGGTTATAAGATTATCAGGATCCAAGATCGATGGACCAGCGCCAACAGCCTGGAGTCACACATCCTCCGTGGTAACAAAGAATGCAAGCTGCCCAGCCCCAAACCAGGGAGGCAAGTGCAGAGAATGCAGAGCCTGCTGGACAAAATCAATTAAAAATGTATCATACGGTAAACACTAATGTTTGAATTTAAACATCCAAAATATTATAAAGAATTACGCAAGCTACGTAATAATTCGGATCAGGCCATTAGCTCCAGGGCCGAGACGTCGGGAACGAGCGTGCGCCCTGGTCCGGGCCTCAAGCATCAAGCTGCAAGCGTCAAGCGGCAAGCCCCTAAACCAGAACCTAGTTCAGGTTCTGCAATTTTAAGCCACAAGCTTCAAGCGTCAAGCTACAAGCGTCAAGCTTAGACAAGCCACAAGCTGCAAGCTCCCTGACCCGGGAACCGGGGATCAGGAAGAACTGAGAAAGTTTCGAGAACCTCGGACCGAGGGTCTCGACTAAGATAAATGTATTCTTCGGATGCTTCACATGGAAGGCAATTTGATGTGGAGAAATTTTAACTTTATTTCCTTTTGTAACTTTTAACTCAAGAGTGAAAAAGTACCCAGAACTATTATACCCCAATAGATCAGGAGTCCCAAGAGAGCTAATGTTTTCAATCCTAATCCATGAAATATCTTTAATATTTCTTCGAAGTTTTTGATATAATTTTGCCTCTGGACCCATGTCTTAATCGAGGTTACTACCTCGTTCATTAATAATCTTTCTGAAGCTTATCTGGTAAAATAATACTCGATGGTTTTTGAGTTTTTAAAACTAATCTATGAGAAGTGTGACCTTTATGACCTACGATTGGTATAGAATTTTCATGTACTTCCATTCTTCTTACATCATGTAATTTACCATGTACCTCTACAAAGACCTGTGCATTTTTAACTGCGTCAGACCCTTCTGTAAATTTATTTAAAAACTCCTGGAGATATTGTACTTTCATAATCCTGCTTTTCTTAAAATCTCTCTATAGTCTTCAACTTGTTTTGCAAGATATTTATTGTCTCTCTTTAAATCTCTCATCTCAGGAGAATTGTTTCCAATCCCTTTGAGAAGAGCTATTTCATTTTCAACGTCTGTAACTTTAGTTTGTAACTCTCCATTTAATTTTTTATGTGAGGACTCTATGGTTCTTAAGTTTTCATTCTCTTCAGCCAACCTATCAATTTCTTTTTTTAGATCTACATTCTTAGCAGCCAATTCTTCTACTATTAATTTGGTGCCATCAAATTGATTTTGAACTCTAATCCATTCAGATTCTTTCTTTTTAAATTCAAAAATTTCTCTCTTATGCTGATCTATCAACATACTTAAGTCTATTGTTTTTTTATCATCTGTCATAATGTATTATTGACAATATAACAAAGTTACCTTAAATTGTCAAATATGAATTTTTTAATATGGCACATATTAGCTATTCTATCTGTAATGGGTTGCAGCTTACTCATAGGCTATAGCATAGGAATAAAACATGGAAATCACAAAAAAGACCGAGATTAAAAGAAAGCCAGGAGCTCCTCGAAGACTTACTGAAATGCAAAAAAGATTTGCTGAGTTTGTAGTCTTTGGAGGACCCGAAGGACCTGTCTCTCAATCAGAAGCAGCAGTGCTTGCTGGCTATTCTCCAAAGAGATCAAGACAAGAAGGATCAGAACTAATGAACCCAAGACTGTCACCACTTGTTGCACAATATTTAGGTAAGCTAAAAGAAGAAAGACTTAAAAAATTTGAAGTCAGCTATGAAGGCCATGTAGCCGAGTTAGCACGTATTAAAGAGCTTGCGTTAAAGAAAGGTTCTTTTTCTTCTGCTGTAAACGCTGAAACAAATCGTGGAAAGGCAGCAGGATTATACATAGACAGAAAAATAATAAAAACAGGTAAGTTAGAGGAAATGTCAGAAGAAGAACTAGAAGCAAAAATGAAACAAATCTTAGACGACTACGCGCCTCTGTTAAATGCAAAGACTGTTGAAGGTGAAGCAATTGAAGCACCTAAATCTTCTGAATCTTCTTTACCACAGACAGAGGAATCATCGTCCGATCCCCAAAAGTAAAAGTACCATCATCTTCCTTATCATAAGAAGCAAAAAGTTTGATTGCATGTCTGTCTTTGTTATACAACCAACCTTCATTCACCGGAAAGCTTAACCTCATCTTGTCAAATTCTTTGTCGTTAGCCCAGCCCGAATCGCTCAAGATATCGATCCACTCCACTCGGACTTTAGGAAAAGGCAGCTCGGGAGATGAATGAGACACGACTTGTTTTCTTCTTTTCTTAGGCATAACTCTTTCTAACAGAGGTAACTCTGCCCGTCTACTATAGAGATCTAAAAAGTTTAGAAAAATAAAAAAAGTTCTAAAAAAGTTGGGGCTAAGCATTTTCTACTGTATTTCAGATGGTACAAAAAATAATGTACTAAAAACAAAAAGTGTACCTAAATTTGTCCCATAAAAAGCCAGTATTTATGCTAAAAAACCATCAAAAGTACAAAAGTACACTTTTTTTTGCTCAAAAAAAAATAATTTTTTCTTTAAAACTTTCTAGATCCCTATACCCGCTCAATTATGTTCACAATAAGGCAATATGGCCACATTTCCGCCATCATTTAGGCTTCTTTACCAAAGAATCGCCAAATTTGCCTCGCCAGCCCCATGATCCGTGATGCGTTGTCCATGAGTCGAGATTCGCGTATATCTTAAACCCAGCCTCAGTACATAAATTACAAAAAGCAAGATCCTCGCCCTTCCAAGTATTATCCTTAAAGCTCGTATCCCAAAAATTCCACATATACTTCGCCGCCGCATCCTCTTCAGTGCCCACTTCAGCATTCATCTTCGCTCTCGCTACATCGTCAAATTCACACTTCATTTCAGGATATTTCTCCATCAACTTCTCAAAGACTCGTCTATGAATAAGCATCAGTCCAGCAGGACCTTCAACAATCTCAGCTAGATCCCAAGGTAATATCTTAATCGCTTGAGGATCTTTAAATTTAACAGCGTACGATTCTACTCCAGGTTTATTTTTTAGTCTATAAGGTGTACAAACAATGTCCTTTTGTGGAACAAGCATTCTCATTACAGCCTCTGGGGAAAACTCTACATCAGCATCAACAAACAACATATGATCAAAACCACTATGTAAAAAAGCACACGTTGCAAGATTTCTCGCATGTGTGACTAAGGATGATTTAACTGATTTAAACTTACACGTGATGCCAGAATGAGCAAGGGCAGTATAAGTATTTAATAAAGACACACAGGTTTCAACCTTCATATCTCCATAACACGGCATCGCAATAAAAACTTTAGGTTTAATCTTCTCCATCGTGATCCTTTTTCCATTTGTTATAGCCTTTAACCCATTCCTTAGCTTTTCTTTCTTCCCGCTGTCGAATACTCTCTTGATACGACTCTTCTAACTCCTTCTTCTCTTTCTCAGCTTCCTCTAAAAAATCTCTCATCTCCCAGCGAGTAATAATATCGCTAATTTGTTGATAGGGATAGTTCCGCGCTACCATATCATTTCGGTATTCTTTAATCTCTTTTAGTAATTCTTCTACTTCATTTTTAACGTCCATCTTTTTCAAACTCCTTTAACAATTGGTTACTATCTACTCGTGATCTTTCTTTCTCATCAAACTGTAACTCATGATACATGTTTAATCTTTTTAAAAACTTATGTTTAAAAGAACGTAATGTTTCTTTTTCAATTATATATTCTTGATAATATAAATCCGGAGTACAAATCATAATAACTCCTTTTTTTATTTGACTCTTGTATACATAGTCATGCGCCATCGCATACGCTGCGATCTGCAGATAATAATCTTGAATCCATTCTTCTTTCTTAGGGCGATTCGCTTGTTTGAAATCAACAATGGCCTCCTCGCCGTTGTGAGAACAAACTAAATCAGTAGAGCCAGCATATAACCCAGGGTAATGAAGCATAACTTCCGAGCCGTAGTATTCCGAAACAGGTGCAAGACCGATCTCAATAATTTTTTTGGCCATGGGCTTCGCCGCTTGTCCGATCGCTGTAAGATCAGCGTAGCCAATTCCTTGAATATGAGATTCCAAGAATTTGTGCATGCTTGTCCCCCGCTTACTAGATAGATTCTTGATACGTTCCGCTTCGGTTTCACCAACTTTAGCCTTCCAATCTTTTAAAAATTGTTGATTTTTAGTAGCGGCTAATATCGTAGTTACACTAGGTAGTCTAGAATTATTTATGTCATAAATTCTTTTTCCAGAATCTTCATCTGTAATCTGTTTTCCTTGTAAATAGTTGTATTTATTAGATTTTTTCATCCTTTTATAACTCCTTTCGCAACCATATTTAAGTATTTCTCTTCCATAGTATCAGGTAGTCGATGGGCTTTGCCTTTCATATTATCCCCAGGAGTTCCCCATTTTAAATTTTCTATAAGATAATTAGAAGGATCATCATTCTTATGCATAACCAAAGGATGATTATGTGGATTTGGAATCCATGCTAATGCAACCAATCGATGCATTAAAAATTGTTTTTGTACGTAGCGTTGTCTTAATTTAGGAGAACCATCAGCAGATAGTTCAGTATAACTTTTAGCAGTACGACGTTTATTAGTATTTAGAGTACAAATCATGTAATTTTTATGAAGAGTTAAATTAATATGAGCAGAAGTTTGTGCAGGTGTTAAATTTTTCTTTTTTATATTTTGTAATCCTTGTTTACTTAAAGTTTCTGAATATTTAATTCTTTTAACGTAGGGCCAAATAGGAAGTTGGTATCTACTAAAAGTATTAGGTACCCCAAAAAAAGGATGGTATCCTCCAGTGGGGTAAAGAAGATACATATCTAAAACAACATCTGCATTGGGCATTAATTCTTCTACTTTTTTAGGTTCATTAGAGTTAATCACAGGAATGATTTCCATTACTTCATCGTCCGCAGAATCTGAAAATAGCTTACACTGTATCATTTTCCAACCGAGATGGTCCATGGTGCGTTAGCCGTTCTTAATCCTTCACGACTGATATCCCAATATCTTTTACACAAGTTGCCTGACCCTTTGGCAATAAACTCGTGTTGCATTTCGTGATGAGGATCGTAAGGACGTTTAACTTTTCTACCATCCGATTTAGAAAAATATTTTATATAAAATTTATTTTTCATCTTTTGATAAATTTTCCTCCTTTCTTTTATTAAGTTCTTTACTAATTTCATCTATATTCTTCCAAGTAATTTCGCTATATCTCTTTCTATAGTTTGGGGTAGAAAGACGTGATCTACCATCCCAACGTTCTTTTTTATTTTTTTTCATTTCTTGCTTTTAACTCCATAAAGCTAACTTTACTTGCCAAATTACCTGATACAGATACTCGTTCAACATTTGACCTGAAGGGAGCTACATAATGTTTTAACCATGCAGGAAACATGAATAAATCTTTTTCTTCAGGAAAGTATGCTTGATAAGTAATGGCTTGACGATCGCCTTCCCCATATAAAAAACTAATACCACCAGGACCTGATGACTTTCCTTTAAATTCTTTATTTTCTTTTTTTATTTCTTCAGGAACTTTTAAATAAATTACAAATGATAATTCATCAGAGTGATCATGAGGTGGATTAAAGTCTCCGGCTTGTTGGTAGTTTACCCACATAGATTTAATAAGATATTCATTGTTGCTGGGTTTATCCGCATTACGCCATTTATCCCACACTTGATCATAGATATTTACTATGTCATGCATGTAGGGTTGTAATACTTTTAAATCTCTTAATTGATATTCTTTTTGAATAATACCAGCTAAACGATGATTATAAGCAAGTTCTTTTTTTACTGAAGCTTCTGCTTCTTTTTGTAACAAATCATAAAAATCATCTGTAATTTTTAATTGTACAACACAGGGTCCCCAAGTTAAGACTTTATAATTTATTTTATTTTCCATTAGTCACCATCGCTCTCATCAATGTCGTCCAAGGATTTAAATCATAATCCGCTTTAGTGCAGGAACTTGTCAGTATTACGATCACCGTAATCAGCATCATCATTTGAAGCCATCGGGGGTTCATAAACATAAAATTCTCCTTCCGAATCACAGTCCCAACACTGATGAATATGGGGCTCATAATCCTCGTGCATTATTTTTATATAACCATTTCCATTACAAGTGCGGCAAATGGTTTTGTGTACTCTATACTTTTTTAATTTTACCATTTAACTTCTTCGCTTTCTCATTTGCAATTTGTTCTATGGTTTTGCTAATTGATAGCTTTGCGTCCGGTAATAAAACTTTGGACAATGCAATCAATGTCTTGTATGTTTCGTGCGTTAACGAAACATTTCTATATTTAGTTATATCGGTCATTGTGTTCCTTTCATTTATTTCTGATGACTATATAGGATCAAACGGAGCTTTGTCAAGTATGAAATTTATCTTAGGTTTAATAATTTGTTCAAGTGTATATCAAACTTGTTTACCGCCATACGAATGGCCTGAAAAATTTAACACCCATTATGAGTGTATGATTTTTGGGTATGAAGAATCTATGAAAAAAGCAAAAGATATAGGGGCAGCAGATATTAATAAATATGGTACTATTATTAAATTTTATTGTTATCAACCACCTGAAACCAAAACATAATTGACACTATGGCAGAATTATGATAGGAAAAATTATCTTCTCACCACAATAACCTATTCTAATATTCTTTAGGATAGGTTTATCTTTCGTTATTCCACATTACTAATAATGCAAGAACAAATCCAAAGATTAAAATAATTAAAAAGAAAGAAATTAATAGGTTAACTATCATTCACAGATAAACCCTTGAACAGTTCCTCTACCATCATTTAGATACCAACCATTTTTCATTGAATCATTAAATTCTTTATAAGTTGCTATGGCTTCTCTATGATCATCAGCGTACATTAAGCATTCTCCGATTTCCATTGGTCGTGCCAAATTGTACTTCTCTTGCACCAGTGTTCCGTCGAACAGAAGAATTAGTAGTATTAATGTCTTTGCCATATTCCCTTACCAATTTATACCATTTCTCCTTATATTGTGGAGAACGAGTTTTATTCCACATCCTTGCGGCTTCGTCAATCGCTTTCAGGGTCACCTGGTTTTTTCCTTCCCCACTTTAAAATGCGTTCAAGATTCTTAGTTTTTAACTTAATTATAGGTCCATAAGGTTTCCATGCTTTAGCAATTAAATTTAATTCAATAACTAAATTTGTCCATTGCTTAGAAGTAATATTTTCTATTTGTAAATTTATTTCTTTTTCTTTCATGTGTATTTTTTAAATGCTAATCTCCACAACCAAGATCTTGTGATAGATACCCCTGTAAAAATTAAAGCTATTCCTATACTGTCCATAATGGTTGGATGTAATCCAAAAAATGGAAATATGTATAACTGTATTAATATTGCCAGAATAAATCCTGATCCAACATCTATAAAACTTTCTATAAAACTTCTCATTTCTACCCTATATATAGGATATCAGAGGATTTTTGTCAAGTCTTATCTACCCTGACCTCGATATTTTTTTTTGCGCATTCTACGCTTATTTTTATTCATAGTAGAAGTTATTGGATGGCGTCCAATTGAGGTGCCTTTGGGTTTACTTTCATGCTTTATTACACTACCATAAAGACTTTTACTTTTCCTACTCATCGAAATGCTTTATTCTTACTTGATCCTTATGTAATACGTGAGGCATATAACTAATTTTTCCATTTATTTTTTGTTCAATATCCGATCCGCATGTAACACATCTAAATATAGTCTTATAAATAGAAACAAAAATACTTTCTTCAAAACAAAGTGGGCAATGACCGTTAACTACTTGAGCAGCTATGTCAATTCCCTTCCCAAATGGATTTTTGTCGTTCATTTTTTTCCTTACGTTTATATGCTTTCTTATTTTTTACCACACGCTGATGATAACGTCCATCACTTAATTCTTGAGCTACTGGATTTTGCTTATTTTTTGGTCTGTTTTTTTTAAGAAAAAAAGCATAAGCTTTTTTATTCATTAGTCTAAGATTATTGCTTTAATAGATTTTTCACCCATGTATATCTCAGTTTTTGCTTTACCCTTCCAGCATTTATAAGACACACTTTCACTAAAGGTCCTCTCCGCTTCTCTTTTTCCACGTAAACAAATTGCCATCGAGGGTTGAATACGATGTTCTTTTATTTCTCCATTAATAAACATCAATAAAGCTATTATTCCTGATTCTATCATTGGTGTGAACTCCCGTTTGTATATTTCATTTCTCTGTTTTGGTCTTTAAGTTTTTCAATATCTAATAAAACTTTGTCCATTTGTTTTCTTAAAAATTCTATGTTAACTTTGTTTAAAGCCATACTGTCGATGTGTTCGCTTAATTTATCTACGGTCTTATAAAGATCCTCGATCATCATAAATTGCTCTGAGTCAGCCGGAAGCGCACCTACAGTTGCCCCCTCGGCCACTTGATACGGAATTCCGTATTTTCGACCACATCGGTTTCCATTAATTTTAGAGTTGTCTCCATCCGATTCTGAGACTCTATGATTCCGAAATATGCCCAGGTGCCAATCGCGACCAGCGTGATCAACGAGGCTACCGTCTTCATCGGCATTTGCACGGCTGCTTCTTCAGAAATTTTGAGAGGTTTTGCCATTAACAATCCCACTTTCTTAATGATTTATTAATTCTAGAATTTGGATCTCTTGCAGTCTTAGCTGATGTTAATTTCTTTTTCATACCACCCATTCTAGCACAAAATGATTTTCTTCTTCCACTTGTTTTAGATTTTGTAGGTGCTTTTAAAGTTCCACCTTTATAACTGTCTCTTCCTTTTTGATTTAATCCACCTGATGGTGACTTACCTTCTTTTCTTGTCCAGGCTGCAGACCCACCTTCTTTTAATTGACTTCTTTTAATAGCTTTTTCGGTAGGTGCTCCTTTAGCCCCTTTAGCTCTCATTTTTTCACCACGTTTTCTTTTTTGATGAATGTTATACCATAAACCTTTTTTAGCTTTTTTACCTTCTTTAGTAGTGTGGTAAACACTCCCACCTTTTTTGTATCCTTGTCTAAGAATTGGACTATGTCCTTTAATTGATATGTCAGCCATTAGTTATAATTATATCCCGTGCTAGGAGCATTTCCTTCCTGTAATTTTTTAAATAATAATTCGTGTTGTTGCATAATTTCTTCATCTGAATCCATCATACGATCCATCTGGTCCTGTAGTTTTTCTACATGTCTTTCAAGTTTGTCTACTTGATTTTCATGTACTGCTTGAATAGTTGAAAGTTCAAAAGTTCTAGATAAAGACCAGCCCCCTAATGCAATTAGGAGTCCAACCAACATAGTTAAAATTTTTTCCATCATTGTTTTTGCCATTTCCAGGTCTGAGTGATAGACTGCTTTTGCTGCAGTTTATTATTCTTAGAGTCTGTTTCTGTAGTACCATACTCTATTTTTGTTTCAGATGGAACCATTTTGTAACTACATCCAGCTAAAAGTAAAAGAACCAAAGCTAGGCCAATTAGTAGAGCCTGTATTCCTTTTTCAGTTGTCCTTAGTCTTTTTTTTGCGATTTTTCTTTTTTTTAACAGTTTTAATGTCTTGTATTTCATTTTCAATCCTTGATACTTTTTCTTTAATAAGGACCATGTCTTGAGAAAGCGAGAAGGTCCTGGATAATGTCCATCCGCCAAGAGCGATGAGAATAGCAAGTAATGCGGTGATGATTTTGTCATGCATTATTGACACCATTCACATTCGTTTGTGTCGTCAATGACGACACCACCACCTTCATACGTAGCATCTTCATTTCTTCCATTTTCACAATCACAGTTTTTGCAATCACCACTTCCTGCATCTGTGCAGTGACACATTTTATTACATCTAGTACAAAATTTTTCAGTCATTTTTCTTTTCCTCAATTTCGTAAAAGAAATTATCGGTATCTTCCGTTTTCCATTTACGAGTGTCTTCAACATTCCATTCACTTGTTTGTACTTTCCAGTCAGGAATTTCATTTCTAACTGTAAAGGATGGTATGTCCCATATTAATCTATTGTTTGGCTGAGCCGCATAATTGCCGTCATCTAAAGCAAGTATGTGTGCGCACTTATGTTCGTGCGGGATTTCTGAATGATCAGTATCTACTATATTACTCTCTGGGTGCGCCCAGTCAACAGTAAAAAGATATGCTCCAGCATATGTTTTTTTATCTTTTCCAAAATATTTTCCTGATTGACCGTCTAAGATATCCCAAGAAGTAACAGCAGGATAGTAACTAAAACAATTCCATAACTCCAGCTCATCCAATCGACGTTTAGGTACTTCTTCTGGTTTAAAGCCTCTTTGAATGAACGCAGAGATTGGCAAACGGTAGAATATAGCACCGTTTTCCATAATTGCATGAAAGAGTACAGGACGCCCTGTAATCGATGTAATGCCAAAGATAATACAGTCTTCAACTTCTCCATGGTGTTTTTTAAGATCATAAAGATATTCTCTTCTGATTTGTGCATAGGTTACAGGAATATTTGCATTCAGGTAAGCCATGGATCATTACAGAATAATTGCACCTATAATAAGGCCTGCTACAAAACAAACAATTTCTCTTCTGTTATGTAATTGCCAAATCATAAATTGGTCTATGTATTTTTTTATCATAGTTTCCTCCTCTATTTAATATTACCCCAATTGGGTCCAGATTCATAGTCTACTTTGTTAGGAACTTCAAGAGAAACTGCATCTTCCATTATCTCTTTTATTTTATCTGCATTACCATCAACAGATATGTCTAGTTCATCATGTACTTGGATGTGTGGAGTAATTTTTGCTTTATGTAATTCTATCATTGCTTTTTTTGTCATGTCAGCAGCTGATCCTTGTATTAATCTGTTTAAAGCTTTGTAAGTATAAGCACGTTTAATTCCTGGTCCGTGTTCCGCGAGTGCTGCATCATGTGGCAATGCTTTATGTATACCAAATTGATTTGGTTCCCATAAATGAAACCTACATAACCTACCTAGCAACGTTCTAATTTGACCCCGGTCTTGAGATCTTTTCATAACATTATCCATAAGTTGTCTAACAAACGGAACCTTGTTATGATACTGACGAAATAATTCTTCAGCTTTATCTTTAGAGACACCTAACTCTGCTTGTAATTTATTTTTTCCCATACCATAGAACAGACCAAGATTTATAGTCTTGGCCTGAGATCTAGGTATCTCCGCCATGTCTGCCACGATTGTATGAAAGTCAGCATCGCCATCGCGATATGCTTCCAATACCTCGTCCACGCCGTAGAGATTCTGTAAAGTTGCATAATGTACTACCAGCCTAGGTTCTTGTTGAGAATAGTCAAAACAACCCCATGTATGGCCTTCCTCAGGTATAAATAATGACCTAATAGCAGGTCCAAGATCTTTATCCCTAGCTGGTATTTGTTGAAGGTTAGGATTAGCATAACTAAATCGACCGGTTACTGTTCCTCCATTATCAGATCTTAATTGATTAATTTCTGCATGAATTCTTCCTTTATGATTATGCTTTAATATGGTATCAATAAATGTGGTATGCGCCTTGTTTATTTCACGAGCGCGGGCAATTCTTTTCACTAGCGGGTGGGGGTGATTTTGAAGAAAGTTTTTTGTAAATGATGGAGAATTTGTTTTTTCGGTGTGGTCATATGGTAGGTCGAGTTTTTGAAAAACTTGAGCGATACTGCGTGCTGCCCATATTTGGGTATCTACTCCACTTTGTTTTTTTACTTCTAATAACAATGCTTTTTCTTCTTCAATTAATTTTTCTTTTAATTGGTGAGCTGCTTGAACATCTACTCGAACTCCTAAAAAACGCATATCGACTAAGCAGGGAAAAAGTTCGGTCTCTAATTCAAAAATAGAATTAATATCTTGGTGTTGAATTTCTTTCTTAAGTTCTTTCCAAAGTTCTAAAGTTATCTCAGCGTCTTTTTCTGCATATGCGCCAACATAAATGGCAGGTAGTTTATACATTTCTGCTTTGGCGTCAACCCCCCAATCTTTTGCAGCTTGATATAAATCACTTTCACTTTTTGTTTTTCCGGTGTATCTTTTAGAGCAATTGTTTAGGTCATAACGCATTTGATTCTCATCAACCAGGGCCGATGCAATCATCGTGTCAACAATTTTACCGTTAATACTTAAACCTAATGCTCTGATCCAACAAACGTCATACATAGCGTTATGAAATATTTTAACTGCTGGTGTGTTAAGAACTCCTTGAAACCATTTTAAAACTTTTTTACGATCCATGTTGCCACCACCTTCGTGTGCAATTGGATAATAACCAGACCATTTGTCAACAGCTACAGCTACTCCTACTACATCACCTTCTTTTACAACAGAACCTGAACCCATTCTTGTATTTAAATTTGGATCCTTTGTTTCTAAGTCAATTGCTATTTCATCATATTTAGATAAATCTGGAAATTCTTCTGGTGGAAGCCATTCAGTTTGTGGTTTAAAAAGAGGTTGTTGTATCATATTTTAACTTTCATATTAAAAGAAACAGTTTGTCTTGGTTGTTTTAAATTATGTTGACTAACGCCATGCAACATATGAGAAGGAAAAAATAATATATCTCCAGCTTTATGAGAAATCCACCACGTATGAAAATGATTATTTAATCCTACAGAATTTACAATAGATCTCCAAAAACCTGAAATCTCTGATTGATGTCTATTATAAAAATAAAATCTTGAAGCATCTAAATTGTCGTCTTCTAAAAAAATACATCCGGATAAATCAGCATCATCATAACCATACAAATGATCATGTATGTTTTGATAATCTCCTTTTTTATATGTGTTACGCCATATGGACTGTAACATCACAGAAACATTTTTTTTATAGCCAACGTCTTCTCTAAAAAATTTACTTACAGAAGGAATTAATAAAGGCCCTAATTCTTTTGTAGTTAAAAATTCTTGTTTGTGGGAAGCTGTCCAAAAAAGCTTTTTTTCTTTATCTATCTTTGCATTTTTAATTTTATTTAAAATTTCTTCTGTATTTGTAGGAGTTATCAAAGCGTAAAAATAATTAGGAAAGATTTGTTTTAACATTTAACTATTCCCCATGAATTTTTATTTTCTTTTTTTATTTCTTTCACTTCTTCAGGATAATCTCTATCGATCGCCATGTCAATGTAATGTTTTGCTTTTAATAAATCTTCCTTCTGATTTTTTTGTTTATGTCTACATAAATATTTAATTGCATTACCTTCAGCAAAAGGAATGTTATTTCTGTTAATAAATTCTGATGGCTGAATAACCATCGATTTATAATGATCGCCGCCTACTTGCTTTTTGTATATTTGATCGGTCATATTTTATATCCTTTGTAATTATCTTTAGGAGAAATAATATGTAAATGCTCTTTGGTCCGTGTTGCGCCAACATAGAACAATCTATTTTCATCATCAGCATTTCTTTCATAAGCTTTCATAGTATTAATACTTAAGTCAGTAAGTAATATTACATTCTGTGATTCTCCTCCTTTGGCTCCATGTATAGTTGACAAAGTTATTCGTGGTGGTTCATTTAATTTTTCTCCATTCTTTCTCATTTTTCTTAAGTAACTTACTTCTCGACTAGGTGCATTATTAAATGATTCAAACCATGGGTTTTTAGTATTTAACCCGTAGTCTTTTGTTAATAAATCTATTCCATAAAATGATCCTTTCGCCATTCCTTTCATTTTTTGTTTATCAAAGTTTTCTTGTGTCATGTATAAAGATATTTTTAAAACCTGATCATGACTTAGTAATTGTCCTTGTCTTAAATGTTCCCAATCAACAGCTGCTGCATGCAAATTGTGTTCTTTAGTTTTTTTAAATTTATTTTTATAATAAAAACCTTTACGATATAAAATTTCTTCTAGATCAGTTAGCATATATTTAGTACGAGCTAACACTAACCATTCTCCATCTGACATATTTATGTGTTCAAAATCATCATAACGACTTAAAGAACCCTCATGGGTTTTTGGTTGCCATGTCTTATCAATTCGATTTCTTATTTTATTTATTATGCCCATTGCTAAATTATGAACTTTAGCTGGTATTCTATATGATTGAGTTAAAGGAAGAATTTGTCCTTCTTGAGCTATAAAAGAATCTACATCTGCTCCAGCCCATCTAAAAATAGCTTGATCGTCATCACCTGCAATAAAAGAGTCTGTTGTTTTATCCCAAATAGTTTTAGCCATATCCCACTGCATTAAAGATAAGTCTTGAGCTTCATCTATAAACACAACATCAAACTTTGGAGATTTATCTGATTTAGTAAATTCTAAAATCATATCGTTGTAATCTTTTAAACCGTATTCTTTTTTGTATCTTTCTAATTCATTGGCAATGACACGTAATTTATCTCTTTCTAAATCTTGATTATGTTCATTTAAATCAAACTGTCTTTCAGGTGTAATGTTTCTTAATTTTGCAAGATTAATAAGATGTAAGTATTCACTATCAGATGTAAAAATTCCACCATGGTTATCTTCGTAGACAGCGTAATTAACAGGAAATCCTAATTTTTTACCCAAATCTTTATAATGCCTTGGCTGCATTACGTTTTCTTTTTTATACCCAAGTTTTCTAAATGCTAGTGAGTGTAAAGTTCTAAAGTATGGTAGGTCATCTTCTGTTAAATTAAATTTTTTAACAGCTCTATCTCTTGCTTCGTACGCAGCTTTTTGTGTAAAAGCAAAATATCCTATTTTATCAGGATCAGTTTCCTTTAAATAACTGTCAACTTTATTTAATAAAGTTGTGGTCTTCCCTGTTCCAGGGGGTCCTAATACTATTGTTTTCATTAATATGGATCTTTTGGTTTTAATTCTTTTTGTGTATACTCTTCTTTTTTCTTATCAAATTCTTTAACGGTAAATACAGATAATTTTTCCTTACCTACTCTTTTATCTTCACATCCACATTTTTCTTTCAACATTTGGCCTGTTCTTTGATAACCTAAATCCCATCTATGTCTCATTAAAAATTGATGATAGAATCTATCAAATACAAAATGATGATAACCTTCAGCTGTCCACACCCCTCCTTTAGATAAATCACTTTTTTCTGCGGCTACCTGTCTATTTAAACAAAACTCTTCTAAATGATTTTGTAATTGATCTTCAGTTTTCATTCCCTGTGCTGGTTCTGTCACTTCTGCATTATTTAATAATTGATTAGTAATTATTATCCATTCTTTTTCTTTTAAAGTAGGAGGTCTAAATTTTAACTGAACCATACATGCCTCCTGAAATAAACTTTGTTGTCTTAAATGTTTTACTGTATCTAACTTTAATCTTTCTCCATCTACATTTAAATAATAGTATGGATCCTCTAAATCTATTACTTGTAAATCAGTCAGACTCGGAAACATAATATCTTGACCTATTCCAAATTTACGAGTTCTGCATAAGGTTTTATCACACATACTACACATAGGTTCGTCTTTACATTTATATCCCCACTCTTTTTTTTCGTGTTGTTTTTTTATAATGTCTACTTCTGAATCGGATAAAGGACTTTCCATTGCTTGAATATTAAACATGGTAATTCTACTCTTCCATTCGTTAGGCCATTTTTGTTTTGCATACACTCCATAGTGAAATAAAGCGTTGTTTCTACTTCCCTCTCCAATTTTATTTTGAGCTAATATTTCTATGCAAGGAGGTCCATCAGAAAATTCTGAGTGTGGTCTTTTTACTTCAATTTTTTCTAGTTGTTCAGGTGTTTGAGCATTTCTTTCGTATATTCCGTAAAACCCTTCTAAGGAAGATGCTTCTCCACTTTCAAGAAATGCATATCTTGTTGTATTATCACTATTAAAGTATGGTAAATTTAAAAAGTTTCCAGTGTCGTCTTGTGATTTTAATTCTGTTTGTTTTGGGAATACTTCTGATCCCCCATATCCTAACACAGCTTTTATCTGTGTAAGTTTGTCTCTCATTATTTTTGCTTCTATATAATCAGTAGCAAATAAAAATATATGAGCACCACCTGACTTAGATCTAAATACTATTAATGGTAAATTTAATAATTTTATTTTGTTAATTAATTTTTGATGATCAAATCCTGCATAAGAATCTATATCTATGCAACCCCATTTACACTGGTTATTGTCATTAATAGGTATAACACCTAAACTATCTGTACCTTGTAAGTGGGATAACCATAATTCATCTGTTACAGGTTCTCTTTTTACAAAAGATTGTCCTTTTACTTTAGTGCCGTTACCATTACTAGAACCAATTTTAGTGACACCATGAGCACGTTCTAATCCTTCAAATATATTTTTAAATCTTTCTACTGACATAATTTTTTGAGCAGGCGGATCCACTCTCGCTTCCCCGCCTACTACCTAGGATTCGGTTAGTATGGTGTACTACTTGTTTCCTCTGATCCATGTTTAGCTTGAATTTCACCTTTGCCTACTCGCTCAGCAAAATTTTTAGCTATGTCATAGATTGATTTATCAGTAACAGGACCAACTTTAGATACATCCCATCCAAACCATGTTCCTTTATCGTTAGACATTTGAACAGTTTTTAGATTATAAATGTGGCTGTATGTTGGCGGAGTAAATAATCCGTTTTTGCCCTGCATTTTTAAACCCATCATCATTGAGTTCCATTTTCTACTCACTTTTAATTGAGTAGCTTTCATAGAAATCAAAGCTGTGGTTGGACTGCTACCTAATAAAATCACAAAATGACTTGCAGTATTTTCTAAATAGTTACCATTTGGTAATCTATCTTTCCATGATTTATCACGAGTAGTTGTACTCACAATATCACTATCTGCTTCGTGAATAGCTACAGGTGCACCAGTGCTGGTACCTCTGTCTTGCCATTCTACATATTGTCTTTTATAAAATACTGGAATTACTTGAATAGCTTCATGTAATTCATTAGTAACAGTATTTATTATCTTGCCGGGCTCTGCGCCTTTTATATATTTTCCATGGGTTTTATTAACCTCTGGAGATAATTGTCCCAAAACTTTTAAGAATGGTAACGCAAGATCTTCTTGCGATATGTTTTGAGCACCTTTATTAGCATCAGCTTCAAATAAATTTGCAGATAATGCTCCTTCTTTTTTCGTTGCTACTTGGTTCATGTTTATTGTTTCCTTTTTATTGTAGTCTTATTTCCAACAAATATGTTGAAAAGTTCCGTTGGCATTTCTTTACCTGCCTCAATACGCTCACGGACTAACGCTTTAAGAGTCATGGGTTCAACCTTCAACTTTTGTGTTGGTTGATACCCACGCTCTTCTGCAAGAGCAGCATAATCAGCTGCCTTGTTATCTTCGTTGCGACCAAAAGATACGGATATCTCATTTTTGATTATATCTCCTAGTCCATTATTACGAAGCCAGTTAAACGCCGCTTCTCTATTAGCTATAGTGATGTTGGCGCTATAATTTGGTTTAACATCTACCGAAGACCCATCCATAAGTTTTAAATGAGATAAACCCATTTCTGCCATCATGGTGGGAATTACTTCTCCTGATACATGTTCTTGTTTTTTCTTTAATTTTTTTAAATTTTCTTCTCGAAGTTCTATATCTCTTTGAAGATCTTCTAATCTCTCAACTTGGTCAGCTAGAGATTGTATGTTGTCAGTTTTTTTAATGACCTCCTGTTGGTCTTTTTCAAAATCAATCATTAATTTTTCCTTTCTCGTATAGATCTATTTCAATAGAATAATATTTTTTTTCTTGTTTATCCCATTTTAAAAGATTGAATTTACCGTTAGTAATATCTGAAACTATAGAACATGCCACTCCTATTATTGCTGGATCTCCAGTTAATAATAAATAGTCTTTTGATTTATAGTCAGCTAATTCTTTTCTTAGTTTAAAAATAAGAGGACCAGGTGAAAATATTATTTGTGAAAGTTCGGGTAGTAAAAATTTAAATTTACCAAAACTCGAAGCTCCCATAATATTTATTTTTGGTCTTCCCTCTTTAGTTCCAGGAATTTCTTGAATGACATAAACTATCGACGGTTGATCATTATTTATAATACTTGTTTTATTATCTATTACTTTCATGCTTGACAATATAGGGCTTAACCATTATATTGTCAACTAGAAAGTAGAAAAATTATGAATTATAAATTTAAAACAAAACCATACGCGCATCAATTAACTGCGTTAAAGAAGTCATGGAATAAAGAAACTTATGCCTATTTTATGGAAATGGGTACAGGTAAAACAAAAGTGTTGATTGACAATTTAGCTATGCTTTATGATAAAGGTAAAGTTAATCGTGCTTTAATTGTTGCCCCTAAAGGGGTCGTTAAAACCTGGTATGAACAAGAACTACCAAATCATTTACCTGATCACATAGAAAATGTGTCTGTTTTATGGCAATCTAATATAACTAAAAAACAACAAGAAAAACTAACAGAATTATTAGACATTTTAGACCATAGATTAAAAATTCTTATAATGAATGTAGAAGCTTTATCCACATCTAAAGGAGTAGATTTTGCACACAGATTTTTATACGTTTCCAAACCTTTGATGGCTATAGATGAATCTACTACTATTAAAAACCCTTCTGCTAAAAGAACTAAAAATATTATTAAACTTTCTGAATTTGCTTATTATCGAAGAATAATGACAGGATCTCCTGTTACCAAAAATCCTTTAGATTTATATAGTCAATGTAAATTTTTAAGCCCGTGGCTTTTAGATTTTACTTCTTATTATGCATTTAGAAACAGATATGCAGAAATGAAAACTATTAATGTTAGTGGAAGACAAATACAAATTGTAGCTGGTTTTAAAAATTTAGGAGAACTGTCAGATCAATTAAAAAATTTTTCTTATCGAGTTCTTAAAGAAGATTGCCTAGATTTGCCTGCTAAAATTTATATGAAACGACAAATAAAATTAAGCCATGATCAGTTTAAACTTTATGAACAAATGAAAAAACAGGCTTTAGCTACATTAAATGGAAAACAGTCAACCACTGTTAATGCCCTTACTCAATTAATGAGATTACAACAAATTACTTGTGGCCATTTTAAATCTGATGACGGAGTAACTCAACCGATTAAAAATAATAGAATAGATGAATTAATGGATGTGTTAGATGAAATAGAGGGTAAAGCTATTATATGGGCTCATTATCAATATGACATAACTACTATTATTAAAGCTCTTCATAAAAAATATGGTCCGGGTTCCGTGGTTGACTATTATGGACTCACGCCCCAAGATGAAAGACAAAATAACATTAGAAAATTTCAAAACCCGAGTAATTCAGTCAGGTTTATAGTAGGTACTCCTCAAACTGGTGGCTACGGTATAACTCTTACTGCAGCAAATACAGTTATCTATTATTCTAATGGTTACGATTTAGAAAAAAGACTTCAATCAGAAGACAGAGCCCATAGAATAGGTCAAAAAAAATCGGTTACTTATGTAGATTTAATAGCAGAAGAAACAGTAGATGAAAAAATTACTAAAGCTTTACGTAAAAAAATAAACATAGCATCAGAAGTTTTAGGAGAAGAATTAAAGTCATGGATTTAGTAGGATATACGCGCGACGCGCGCTAAAATTTTAGGATACGACTTTTCCGCCGGACCATTTCATCTCGGGCAGTCCGTTTTCGTAAGTTTTCCCGTCATAGGTCAGAACCTGTTTTCTGTTCGCACCTTTTTCATTATAGCTCACGTGTACCCAGCCGCCTGCTGGATCGTCTTTTTTGTAGAACTCGAGGATCAATTGATCGAAGTCACAGTTGTTTGAGATCCAGTAAGCCGTCTTAATATTTGGCACACCTGCTATTTCAAAATCAACCGCTTGGCCTTTTGCATGTTGCGACGTTTTTTTGCTGCCGATCGCTTCACACAGCGCCTCAGACCTGTAGCCCGATGTTATTGTAATTGGTTTGTCAAAGTGTGCACGAGTTGGTTCTAATATTTCGTAGCATACGTTTTCTAAATTTTTAATGTCTCCGGCTCCTGGTGAGTTGTCAATCCCTCTCCGCGTTGCGGTCATCGACTTTGTCATCTCTTCAAGTTTAAAATGTTTTGATAATTGCATAGAAAATTTTTTTATTTTGTGATTAATGTAAATATAACATAAGCCATACCTGTAATCAATGCGCCTACAGATACTAATAGAATACTTTCTACTCTATTGATTTGATGTTCTAATTTAAGAATCTTATCATGAGTTTGTTTTTGCATGATTCTGCAAAGTTTTTCATGAGAATCTATTCTTTGAATTGCATTATCTTTAGCCATTAGGTTCTCCCAGCAATTATTTTTTCACTTGGCGATAGTAAGGCTTGTTCTGTTCTTGTCAAGTTAGTAATTGGATCCTTTTGCTGTGTATTTGCTGCAAATTTAGGCATAGGTGTATTACCTAATGGCGGTGTTTGTATTTTACTCATAGGATCACCAGGTAATAATTTATTAATTAAATTTTTAGTACGTTGTTTAAGTGTTGGTCCTCCTCTAAAATCAATCCCTGGTAAAACACCCAGTATATTAAATCCAGATGTTGCGGGATTTTCACCATCTTCAAAATTTAATTTATACTTACCTTCAGGATCTAATGGTTTAAATTTATAACTTAATTTTAACATGTTTAATTGTATTTTAGGATACAAATAATTTTTGTCGATAAAAAAATCAAAGTCTGGATTATCTTTTTGTTGTTCCCCTATAGCATCTCTAACTAACTGCACTTTTTTCTCAAATCTTTTAACAGAATAATTTACTGGTGTGAAAGTGCCTCTCATTATATTTCTAATCATTTCACTTCCAAGTCCCAAGTCTCTTAACTTTTTCTTTATTTGAAAGTCAGACAATCCAATGGTTCGTGCATCTTGAATCATTGTATAAAAATCTCTTTGAATTTTATAGGCTTCTAATTGCATTTGATTATACTCTTGAAGTATTATTTCTGGTCCTCTATTTTTATAGTTTTCAGGAGAATAAATTTTTTCAGTATCGTCTACTGCTTTTAATAATGCTTTAAAAGTTCCCGTTTTATATCCCATAGATTTTAAAATATCTACATTGATAATTCTAACTCCAGAAAATAATGCTAGTAGTTCATCTTTTAAATTAACAGGCTGCCCTGATGCCATCAGATCACCAGTTGTTCCTTTATATATTTTTTGTCCTGTAGAAACAGCTCCAGGTTCAACCGCATTTAATAAATGCATAAATGATTTTTGTACTTTAGTTCCTATGTCATCAGATCGTGAATAAATTTGCGAACCTTCTGCTGTCCTTCCACCTCTTCCTCCAAGAAATATTCCTCCTGGTTGTACATCTATTAAAGCTTCAATACCTAATTGTTCTGATATAAATGGACGTAACATTTCCATAAGAGGACCATCTGGGGCTAACATTAATTCTAAAACATAATCTTCAGTGTCTTGAGGACTTAAATTTTGTTCTTCAGCTTTTCTTAATGCTGCAGTAATAGGTTTTTGTAAAAAATCATAAGGGCTAAAGTAAGAAAAATTAAATGCTTTTGCTTTACCATCTTTAAAACTTGTAAAGGCAACTAAATTGGCGTTTCTATCCCATTCATAAGCAAATGATCTTTGATAAGCTTGCCATTGTTCAGGAGAAGTTCCAGTCAGTGCCTGACTCAATGCTGTAACTCCCACTCCTACCCCACCAAAAGCTAAGAAAGTTCCCATTGAAGCCTTTAAACCTATTTGTCTTATACGTGGGTCTGAATGAGCCATTTGTTTTAAATTAAAATCTACAATTCGTGTTGCGGTACGCACAATTTCTGCTGGAAAAGCAACGAAGTTAGCAATAGGTAATTTTCTAATTGTTTGAATTGCCGGTGGCACCTTAGTGTATGTTGGATACGTATTTCTTATTTCATGAGCAGATATTTCATCTAATATATCATCTAAAGTTCTTTTAGCTGTAGTTAAAGGATTAACTTTACCAATTTTTAAACCCATATGATTAGCATATTCTAAAGCTTTTTCTATTGTTGGTAGTATTTCAGACATTTGAGATTTAACATATTGTCTACCATAAATTTTCCATAACGTGTCACCGCCTGCATACAGTCGTGTTGCGTCTCGTATCATTGGATGTTTAGTCACGAGTTCAAAAAATTCATCTAAAGAATTAATTGCTCCGCCTTTAATATCATTTAATACAGCACCTAATTCAGACGAAATAATGTTTTCATCCATAGTTCCAAGACGTATTTCTTTTTCTACAAAATCAAATAAATCTTTTTTATTTATTCTACCTTTAGGAAATATATCTTCTAAAACTATTTTAAAAGAATCTGTTACACTAGATCTTCCACCTATGTGTCCTCTTGCAAAAGGAAAGAAACCAGCAGAGTAAACATTTCTTACTTGTGTTTGAGGAGATAAAACTGTTTTACCCATTTGAGTTCCTACTTTAAATTGTAATAAATGCCTGTAAATAGAACTTTTAATTAATTCATCTAACAAACCACCTGTATTTTTAATTGCATTTGATAACTCCATCGAAGCATATTTTCCTTGAATATTACTGCCTAGAACTCCTAGTCCTGGCACTTTATTTATTCTTTGATAACCAGGCCATTTCATAGCTTGAGCTTCTGTTTTTACTAATTGTCCTGAGTCTTCTAAAACTTTAGCTAAATAATCATAAGCTCTTTTAGTATAAAGAGGTTGCATTAGTTCGGCTGCTGTTGTTAAAACGGTTGATCTTAAAGAACCTTTTTTATTTTTACCAACTGTTTCTCCTAATAATTTTCTTATTGCATCAGGTAAGTCTTCTCCTTTTTGTAAAAATTTATATTTATCATCTCTTAAAAAATTAACTCCAATTTTTCTAAGAGCACTGACCGGATCTATTTTTTCAGCTTTACCTACATATAATATATTATTTACTACACGTTCAGCTTGTTTTTGATACGCTGCTGATTGAGAAAGATTAGGAAAATCTTGACGTGCAACTTGTTTCCAATCTTTATTATACGGTAATATTTTTTTAAGAACATAATTAATTGCTTCTTCTTTAACTTTAGGAGGAGGGGCATACTTAGGTCTCTCAAATATATCAAAAGAAGCTCTCATATATTTACTTCCTTTACTAAGAAGTTCTTTTTTAAAATCTGCAAATTTTTCTACATTTGGTAAAACACTAGCTACATTTTTTCTTAACTCTTCTAAATTTTTATTAATATCCTCTGCTGAAAATCTATATTCTTTTGGCAGATCAGATAATTTTCTTTGACCTTTTAAATATTCAATTACTTTATCTAAAGAATATCTTTGACCTACAGGAGAAGTAATAGCTTTATTATATGTGCTTTGAAATTGTCCTGCTAATTCATACCAAGATTTTTCTAAATCTTCAACTGCTTTATTTATTCTTCTTGACTTAGATTTAATTTTGTTTTTTAAAGACTCTTTAACTAAGCCCATTTGTATTGTGTCCTGAGAAAAAGATCTAAATATAGATAAAAAATTGTCAAAAGATTTTGCTCCTGCTAATGTTTTATTAGGGTCGGTTACTGTTTGTATTCTCCATTCTGAAAAAGGAGGTAATTGTTGTTTAACTTTTAAAGGATTTTGTTTTGTAAAAGCTGCAATAATTAAAGGAGATATAATTTTTTCTGCAGGGTATCCTATAGAGTTTCTAATAATTTTAGCTGCGTTAGGTATTATATAAGTACCAAGTCCAGGAGATTTTGCTATACCTTTAGCTGTAAGATCCATTCCTTTTCCAGCAACCGTTAATCCTTTTCCAACTACAGGTCGAGCTATATGTTTATAACCTAACTGAAGACTTTTAGCTACTAACGGAAAACCACCACCAATCATAGTTCCTTCTTTAGCAAATCTAACTTTATTAATAAATGTCGCTTTAGCTAATTCTCTTCCTCTCAAACCGGTAGTATCAATAGGTTTATTAATTCTTCCAGGACCAATATCTGTAAAAGGTATTTTCCAATTAATTCCATAACGCATATCAGGTCGTGAACCTGAATGAACCATTAAATCTGCAATACCTAATATTGCAGCATCTCTACCCATTCTTTGTGCAATTTTAGACGCCTTACTGGTGCCCATAAAAGATTGTAATTGTTTTATTTTATTCCAAGTTTTAGCACCTTGAACTACCTTAGTTGCAACACCTATAGGAATAGCATACTCTGCTACTAACTGTGTTAAACCACCAGCTAATGTTTCCGGGTCTCCAGATAAAGTTGCCTTATCCATTACTTTATTAAATGAAGTTTGAAAGTCTGAACCAAAAGTGTAATCAATAGGAGTTAAGACAAACTCACTAGCTGATTGAACAAAATTAGGACCTCCTCTTAAAAGAGCACTCGCTATGTCTGTGTATCCTTCAATGTATTCTCTTTTTTTGCCTGATTTTATTCTTGCTCGTTTTTCTGTTTCTATTTTTTTAGCTGCTACTCCAGGCATAGAAACAGCCAACGCTAAATCTGTTAATCCTTCTTTAGTATATCGAACAGGTATTTTTTGTTTTTCATAAGCTTTAAGCATAGCCTCCGCAAAGACTTTCTGAAACTCATTCATATTTTCAATAGGATTTTTTCTTGTTTTTTTAGGATAAACTTTAACTGGACTGTCAGGAAGAGAATCAGAAATTATAAAATTAGAAACACCTCCCTCTACTTTTTTACCATAGCCTCTAGTATCACCTTCAGCTATATTTTCTTTTCCTATTTTTTCTAAGATATTTTCTTTAATATCTCCTATTAAAGTTCTTTTTTTATCGGCCATTTACGCCCCCGATGGTAGCACTAAGTTAACTCCGTACTTCATGTTGAATTGATCAACATCGTCTTGGGTTTGAATTTCTGCAAATTCTATCAAAGCATCTGGGCTTTCAACTAAAATATGAATTATATCATCACTAATTTCTCTAGGTAATCGAGCTCTTAATTCTTCAAACGATAAATCATTTGATTGTTGAGGAGGAATAGTCTCTGTAACTTCTTCTTCCATTACTTCTCCCCCTACTTGATAACTAGCTCTACCCCCTTCTTTTAATCCTAATGAACCTTCAAGTGCTTCTTGATATTGTTTTAAATACATTTCTGCAGTTTTATCCGCTAAGTATTTAGGGTTTCCTTGTGCATATACTCCTTCTATTACAACTTCTTCTTCCCCTTGATCATTTATAACTTTTATTTCTTCCTTACTATTTATAATAGCATTTTGAATACCATCAATTACCATTTCTGCTTGTTTTGCACTACTAAATAAAGATTTTACAGCAGGATTATCAACGTATACTTGAAGTTGACTTATAATTTTTTTCTTTTCTTGCTCAAATAAATCTTCGTCCATTGCTGTTTCTTCTTTTTGTTGGTCAGCTTGTAATTTAAATAAGTCAGACATTAATTTTTCAACTTCTCCAGCACTTGCTTGTTTAGAAAACAAACCTGAACCTCCTTCAGATCCAACGGCAGATGCTTTAGCATCCATTATAGTTTTTAAAATATCTACGGCTTCTGCTCTGTCAACACCAGTTCTTGCAGCTTTTTGTTGTTGAAGTAGTCCAAAAGGAGCTTTAGCAGATTCCGCAGCCGTTTGAAATATACCTCCTTGAGGAGATCTAGTTGCAAGGTCTAAACCAAAATTAATTAAAAAATCATTAAGAGAAGTATCTCTTCCTCGTGGTGGTAGCATACCTGAAATAGATTCATACTCTTGTTGGGTAGGTCTAATTTGTTCTACAATACCTGCAGGATTAGCATATCCTTGTCGAGGAGCCATACCGGATGTAATGCCTTCATTGACACTTCCGCCTTTTCTAAACATTGGTCTGTGAAAAACTCTAGTCATAATGCTCCTATAAATATGGTGCTATTCCTTGATCACCTAAAATATTACCTAATACTCCGCCACCAACAGAAGCTATTCCTAACGCAGTTTGCAACGGAGTCGGGTTAGGAGTTACTGAAGATTGGAATTGAGCAGGATAACCAGCTAACATAGAACCTAATCCAGATCCTAAATAACCTAATCTTTCATAAGGTTCGTAAGCTGCTAATCTTGCTTGTTCTCTTTGAGCATCTAATTGAGCCTGCGCTTGGGCTTGTTGAGTCGCGCCCATTGACCCTAAACCTGCTACATCTGCTCTTTGTAATTGTGGAACAGCCGCACCCATTTGCATTTGATTCATGTATGCTTGTTGTGCTGCTTTTTGAGCTTGACCAAAACCTTGTTGTAGTAATCCTGATTGTAATAAAGCTCTGTTTAAATCTGATTGTGTTTGATACTCTGACCTCATTACGCCTTCACGTCCTCCACCTAAATTACCAGATTTAGCTGCTTGTAAACCTATTCCTGTTAATCCTTTTTGTGCTTGAACATCGTACTCTGCTAATGTTTTATCAATAACATCTTGTTGATACGGAGACATAAAAGATGAATAAGCTGATGGTCCTGTGTAAGCTGCCGCTTGTGTAATGTATGGTTGATATGCACCGATACCTGAACCTGCTAAATTGTAAGCTTGTGTTTGATAAGGGTCTTGCCCTGCAACTTGAGGCGCAAACTTAGCCGTGTCCAATGGAGCAGCTGTTAACGCTCCAATATCTTTAGCGTATTGTTTTGTTACATCCGTTAAAAACGGTGCTGGTAAAAGTTGTGATTGTTGTACAGCCATTATACTTTTCCGCCTTTCATAAATGCTCTACCAAATCCACGTAAAGCTATTCCTCCACCTGCAAATTT
>VTLG01000767.1_pt1 | contig 32772 bp, 23 predicted proteins | sample 4694571 | NCBI WGS metagenome assembly VTLG01 (sample SAMN12604809, study PRJNA352737) | marine metagenome | biome: ENVO:00000447; feature: ENVO:00000209|ENVO:00000569|ENVO:01000036; material: ENVO:00002151; isolation source: viral sequences binned using virsorter ...
GAGAACTCCAAGTTCTCCAGCACCAAATAAAGATTTTGATAGTAGTGAGTACGCATCACAAAACTACGAGTCTAATACTAATTCTATTGCAGATATTTCACTTACAGGTATGTCGGGAGCATCCCAAACAACAGTTCCATCCACTATAGGTGGTGGAGCAGGTACATTGCGTACTACAATGGGACACCATAATTCAACTTTTCCAGTAAGTTTAACACATAAGTCACCAAATTATGTCACCACAAAAGCACATTCAGCTCTTTATGACGATGGCCCGACCAACTTTGGTGGTATGTCTACACATCCAGTTCCCGTATATACTGCGACTATCATGTATACTATGTTCATAGGAGACTCAGAAACACCAACTAATTCAGATAATCATGGTTTTGCAGCATTGGTTTTTGGATATAATCCATCTATTTTTTCAGGTGGAAATGGAATATCAGTACACGGGCCAACTAAAGGAGATTTTTGGGGGTCACCACCACAACCAGCACCAGGTGCAGAACCTGCTAACTTTGAGGGAATACCTTTTTATCATCCTCAACCAAACACTATTAATTCAACATCACCATCATATCCAAATTATCCATCTACGGTTGGAGATGTTGCGATGAGTAATTTTTATAATTACGACCACGATTTTGTAGCTCCAACTCCTAATGGGATAAATATGTCAGGAACTGCTTTATTTACTGGAAATCAAGGAACGAGTTTACAGACTTACAATGTAGATTTTTCAAGTCCAACTCATCTTGGTACAACTACAATTGGAAATCCATCAACTTCAATTTACTACATAGTGGCGTATAAAAATGGAGTAACCCCTCCATCTACATCTCCATTTCAAGGAGATATACAATTAACTAATTTTCAATCATACGGGCCACCAAGTCCATTCGGTGCCACATATAATTCTAACCCAAGTAATTCAAGGACATCGGTTAGTAGTCCACCATCTCCAACTCCGTTGAACATTAACCCTCTTACTCCATCAACGACCGCTGGACCAGTAGTAACCAGTTATGCTCCAAAACTAACTACACCCGTCAATTCTCCTGGAGCAAATACTACAGGAGGAAGATGGAATCATAGACCCAGTGGTAAACCACCAAGTAGTAATACAGGAGTAACAGACCCAACGGGATATTTCTATACGGAAACATCTGGACCCAGTACTGCAAGAACAGGCCAGTGGTTTATTTTAGTCAATCCTATTGGTAAGACTGGTTCATCATTGACTTCAGACACAATGCAATTTAAATTTTATGCCAATGGAGGAAATGTTGGTTCTTGTTTTGTTGGTTTATGGGTAAATTATCCTAATACATAGGTCTAACAATGTCTTGGAATACTTGCACATACATAACTCAAAGTAATTCTACTGATGTGAGAAATCATCACTATGAAAATGCATACTCTCAATGTGTTAGTGAAGTAAATATGTCAAGTTCTATCTATGTTACAGAAGATTCTGAGTTCAAGTTGTATATCAATTCTGGAACACAATCTGGTTCTTTAATCTATACAAGTCCCTCACACGATTTAGATTCGGAAGAAGTAGGAGAGTCTGAAACTGGAAATTTCTGTCCTAACTGTAAAGGGTTTTTCGTACAAGAAAATAAAGAAAACATGATGTATAAAAGTAGAATAGATACCACTTTGTATATATCTCATTCACAATATTTAGAGTATAGTTCTTCTAATTGTAATAACGAAGATTCACAAAGTAGAATATTAAGTTTATACCCAGAAAAAGAAGAAGGAGTGGTATACTCAATAGGATGGACTGGAGTTACTGGAAGTCTAAAAGATGATGGTAGTTACACAATAGATGAGACAACACTTACAAAAGTTAGTGGAAGTTTAATTCCAGTAACAACGAAGATAAGCACAAGTGGAAGTGTTGACCCTTGGTCAGTTCAGTTCTGGACAGATTAATTTAGTGTTTGAAAGATTTGAATGATATTTATATTAAACTAATTAGTTAGGAGAAGTTATATGTCAGAAGATGTAAAAAAAATAACACCAGAAGAACTTGAAGATATACAAAAAGTTCGTTCTGAATATCAAGAAATAACAGTAAAACTTGGTCAGATACAAGTTCAAAGAATGCAAATTTCAAATCAACTTGAGTTGTTAAATAAAACAGAAGAGGATTTGGGAAAACAATGGGCTGATACCACAGAAAAAGAAAGAAAAGCAATCAATGATTTACAAGAAAAGTACGGAAAAGTTAACATAAATCTTGATTCTGGTGAAATAAACGACTCCTAAACACACTTTTGAGATTTTTGAATTATATTTATTTAAGAATTACTCTAACCTTAATTAATTAACCTATGGAGATAATAATATGGCAGAAAAAGTCGTATCCCCAGGTGTATTTACCAACGAGAAAGATTTATCATTTCTTCCTGCTGGTATTGCACAGATAGGGGCAGCAATTGTCGGGCCTACAATGAAAGGTCCAGCATTTGTACCAACACCCGTAGAGTCATTTAATGACTTTAAGGAAAAATTCGGTGGGTTGAATCCTGACTTTTATGCACCTTATGCAGTACAACAATACATGAAGAACGCTGGACGAGTTACAGTTGTTCGTGTACTACATTTAGGTGGATATTCAGTTAGTAACCCATTGTTCATTTATGGTGCAGCATCCGGTTCAAGAGGAGCAGATACTGGTTCAACAGACCACTTAACTGAAAACCTAATGGCAGTGTTAGCACCAACAGTTCAAAATCCAACTGGTGACTTCGCATCTTCATCTCTACTTGAAATTGGAGCGTCTGCAGGTGAATTAGCAGATATATCAAGTAGTCAAGAAGACTTTGGAATAGGATATGCAAAAGTCAATAGTTCAGTTTTTGGACTTGAGTTGAGTGGTAGTGGAGTTTCAGCCGCATCATATACAGCATCTTTATCAAGTACTAATGATAACTACATCACAAAAGTTTTTGGTGAAAATCCAAGAGGTGATAAAGAAGCATATGTATACTTGAACTTACCAGCAAACCAAACAGATATTACTATAGCAGCAATATCTATTAGTGGTTCTAAAGGTTCAGCACCAAGTTCAGCTCATAATGCAGCCGCCGCAGCAAGTGGTTCTGGTGTATTTACATCAACACCACTGGACTTTACAAAAGATTTTAAACCAGCAACATCACCTTACATTGTGTCACAAAAAGTGGGTGGTAGTGCAGTTAATCTTTTTAGATTCCACACTCACTCACATGGTAGTAATGTGAACAAACAATGTAAAATTATGATTAGTGACATTAGACCACCATCAGCAGCTAAAGCAGGTGTGAATCAAGACTATGGTGATTTCACCGTAACGATTCGTGGGGTCAAGAACTATCAAGGTTCTGAGGATACTGAAAGAAGTCAAGACATTAAAGCAACTTACCAAAAAGTTAACTTAGATAAAGACTCACCAAGATACATTGAAAAAGTAATTGGTAGTCAGTATTTTGAAGTTAATTCAAGTGGTAAACTTGTTTTACAAGGTGGTGATTATCCGTCAGTTGATGATAATATCTATATTGAAATGGTAGATGGTGTTAAGAAAAAGACACTATCTAAAGACCTCGTACCAGGTGGATATCGTAAGATTAATCTTCCGATAAACGATGGTGGTGAGGGTATATTAGCAGCGTCTCAAGTCGCACAACAGATTGATGATGATGGTAATGTAAACTTCAATGTAGCATATGGATATAACTACTGGTCTGGTTCTTCCGCACTATATGAACAAAACCTTAACTATTTAGCACCAATACCTGATAGTCCGTTGACAACAAATCAAAGTGACTTTGACTTGTTTGCACAAGTGGGTACGGTTGGAGCTACAAGTCCTTATGTTGATGAGAGTGTAACTCTAACATTAACTAATGGTAATCCAGCACAGAGGAAATTTATTGTTCCTATGCAGGGTGGTTTTGATGGTAAGAATCCAGCAGACGATGTTAAAGTTGGTTCAGAAATCGTAAATACAAACTCACAAGGATTTGATTGTTCTTCAGCAACCGCAAGTGGTTCTGTCGCTTATGTAAGAGCATTGAACGCAATATCTAATCCAGATGAATTTGATATTAACATGATTGTGGTTCCAGGTATTTTACAAGGAATCCATCCAACTGTAACAACTAAAGCAAAAAATGTAGCAGAAGATAGAGCAGATGCTTTCTATGTAATGGACGCGTTTGAATACTCAACTGCAGTAACATCAGCAACAACTCAGTTAACTTCGTTTGACTCAAGTTATGTTGCAACTTATTACCCTTGGGTACAAATAAGAGATGTTGATAACAATACATATGTTTGGGTTCCACCATCAGTTGTTGTAGCAGGTGTAATAGCACAGAATGATGCATTAGCACATGAATGGTTCGCTCCAGCAGGATTGAATCGTGGTATTACAGATGCAATTCAAGTTAAGAGTCGTTTGACTCTCGCAGAAAGAGATGACCTCTATGAAGCAAGAATCAATCCGATTGCAACTTTTCCTGGACAAGGTATTTGTATTTGGGGTCAAAAGACACTTCAAATCAAACCAAGTGCATTGGACAGAGTTAATGTAAGAAGACTCTTGATTGCAGTTAAGAAGTTCATCGCATCAGCAACGAAGTTCTTAGTATTTGAACAAAACAACGCAGCTACTCGTAACAGATTCTTAGGTATAGTTAACCCTTACCTTGAGTCAGTTCAACAGAGAAGTGGTTTGTCAGCGTTCAAGGTCGTAATGGATGATACGAATAATACACCAGACTTGGTAGATAGAAATATCATGTATGGTCAGATATTCTTACAACCTACGAGAACTGCAGAGTTCATCATACTTGATTTCAACATATTACCTACAGGAGCAGCATTCCCTGAGTAATTGGTGAAAACATAAAAAAGTACAGAAAACCCTCTTTTTAGAGGGTTTTTTGTTTTAAAACTGGACGAAAATTCAACTAAGTATATATTTATTACCGAAGAACATATTAAACTTTGGAGAAGTCAAAATGGCAGAATTATTAACACCACAAGAAGTATTTTTTACAGCGTTTGAACCAAAGGTTCAGAACAGATATGTCATGTATCTTGAGGGTATCCCAGCATACTTGATTAAGACTATGCAGAGACCTACTCTTCAGTTTGGAGAAATAGTACTTGACCATATCAATGTAAAAAGAAAATTAAAAGGTAAAGCAGATTGGCAGCCTATAACAATAACATTATATGACCCTATCGTCCCAAGTGGAGCACAATCGGTCATTGAATGGATTCGTTTATCACATGAGTCTGTTACAGGTCGTAATGGATACGCAGACTTCTACAAGAAAGACATAGTATTTAATGTACTTGGTCCAGTAGGTGATAAGGTTGAAGAGTGGTCACTAAAGGGTGCATACATTTCAGAAGCAAACTTTGGAGACTTGAGTTGGGCAGAGGAACAACCTGTAGAAATTAGTGTAACTATGACTTACGATTACGCAGTACTACAATTTTAATATAGTCCACACTATACTATACACCATAAGAAACCCCTGAAACTTTTTTAGGGGTTTTTTACTTTTAGTACATATTTATATACAGAATGGTTTTAACATCTAATATCGGAGTTAACAAAACATGAGTGAACAAGTAAAATCCCAGTTTCCAACTGAGATGGTTGATATCCCGTCTAAAGGAAAATTATACCCTAAAGAACATCCTTTTTCTTCTGGAAAAGTTGAAATGAGATACATGACAGCAAAAGAAGAAGATATCATAACATCAAGAACATTAATACAAAAAGGTATAGCATTTGACCGACTTCTTGAAAGTTTAATTGTTGAAAAAGTAGATTTGAATACACTATTGTTAGGAGATAAGAATGCACTAATGATAGCAGCAAGAGTTCTTGGTTATGGTAAGGATTACACTATAACTATGACGGATAATATGAATGATAAACACGAAATAAAAGTTGATTTATCAAACCTCAAAGATAAACCAGTTGATTTTAAGAAGTTTATATCAAATACTCGTCAATTTGAAGTTGAATTACCATTATCAAAAAGAAAAGTTGTAGCAAGAATAAACGATGGTAAAGATGAGAATCTAATAGAAGCAGATTTAAAAGGTTTAAGAAAGTTAGCAAAGACTACTGGAGTCGTTCCTGAAATAACAACAAGACTAATACATTCTATTGTGAGTATTGATGGAAATGATAAAAAAGAAGCAATACGAAGTTTTGTAAATAATGAATTGTTAGCAGGAGACTCATCTTATCTTAGAGACCAATTATACGATATGTCACCAGACTTAGACATGACTACTGAGTGGGAAGACTCAAATGGTGAAATCCAAGACATAGACATACCAATTAATTTGGACTTTTTTTTTCCTAACGCCAGAAGATAGACCATTAATACACGATGAGATTTGGAACCTTGTTTATCATGGACAAGGTGGTTTTGACTATATCTCTGTTTACAATATGCCCTCTTGGTTGCGTAAATACTATATAAAAAAGATAATAGATTATAATAAAGACCAAGGGGCAGAAAACGCTACCCAACAAGCAATACAACAACAAAAAAAGGATACCATCCTAAGACCTGCTATTAAACCACCTCAAAATTAAGGTACAATGATATTTATATTTGTATACAACTGGAGATACTAATGTCTAAAAATATCTTAAATGAAAAAACAAATCCACTTTTCATGGCAATACTCAAAGCCGTAGGAAAGGGTCAAGGTAAAAAAGCCGAAAAAATAGCATCTAAAGCAGATAAAAGACTTGGTGGTTTGGTAAGAGACTTGATTGATTCTGTACAAGATTTAAATTCTTTTGCTGATAAATTAGAAAAAGATAGTCCATTTGTAGGTAAACTCGCAAAAAAATTATAACAAGGTAAACAATGGCTGAAAGACATGGAGGCAGAAGCGGTAGCAAGGACGCAAGAGGTGGTACTCGTAGAGACCAAGAGATAGAAAAACGCCTTGAAAACCACAAAAGACTTATTGATTTTAATAAGACTTTGAATAACTTATACGCAGAATCTGCAGATTATCAAAGAGATATACAAAGACAGATGGGTGTCCAAGAAACCCAAATGAGAAAGTCTGGAGCTACTTATGAAAGATTAAGAGATATTTCAAAAGAACATTCTGAGATGGTAAGTAGGGCAGGAAAATTTCAAGGAACATTCAATAGACTAACAAGAAGAAATACCACTACTGCAAAAATGACTCAGGTGTTGATGCACGCAACTCATCTAAAAGACCTTGACCGATATGATACGATGAAAAAACAACATGATATCGGAGAAAAAGCACTTGAAACTGCATATGAAGATATAGGATTATTAGGAAAAAGAACCTCATTAGAAGAGTCTCTGATGAAAGCTCAAGACTATTATGTTGAAAATTATAAAGACATGACAGAGGATGAGAAAGAATTATATGAATTGCAAATGAAAAGAATGAGAACCGCAATTCGTATGCAATCAATACAAACAGCAATAAACGAAACATTAGGAGAACAAACCACCCAGTTTAGAAATTTAATTAAATCAGCAATGGTATTTGCAACTAATCCATTAACTATGATTTTAGGTCTCGTAGGAGCAACTATCAATAGTGTATTTGAAGTTGAAGCGGGACTATTTGCAGGAGCACAAGCAGCAGGGGCATTATCAGGACAGATGCAAAGTACTTCTGATGAGTTAGAAAAATCAAAGGATTCCTTACAACTCGCAGGTGTTAGTTTTGAGTATGCCAATCAAGTTGCAGGAGAACTTGCAAAAACACAAGGTATGATAGGTAAAGATGGTGCAGCATTTGCAGCCGCAGTTTCTCCAATTGCTAACACATTAGGATTGGGAGCGGCTGAAGCAGCAAAACTCGCATCAAGTATGAAGAATACACTTGGTTTTACTGCGGATACTGCTGAACAACAACTTGATAGTATCATGAAAGATGCAGCAGCAGCAGGTGTTCCTTTATCAGCAGTACTGGATGAAATTTCAAATTCAACAGATACGACTGCTGGTCTATTTGCAAAAAATCCACAACAATTAGCAAAAGCATCAATTGAAGCAAGAGGACTCGGATTAACGCTTAGTCAGATAACTAAAAACTTAGATAACATAACAGATTTACAAGGAACTTTTAACAAACAAGCAGAATTATCTTCTGTGTTAGGAAGAAGGGTTAATCTATTACAAGTAAATGGTTTATTGTTCCAAGGAAAGACAACTGATGCAGTAAAAGCATATAACTCTCAAGTATTCAAATCAGTAGAGGGTCAAGCTAGAATTGATGAATTTAACGAGATGAATGTCATTAAGCAAAAAATGGTAGCGGATGGTGTTGGTTTGACCGTGAAAGAATTTCAAAAAGCGTTAAGGGTGCAAGCAGACCAAGCAAATATGACCGAAGCAGAGATTGATAGAATAAATAGACAACAAAAATTATCAGACCAACTAAAAAACAGAGCTTTAACGGGATTAGAGAAAATCACACGAATATTTAGACCAGTATTTAACCAAATATTTGAATCTTTATTAGATGTAATGGATTCAATTGATTTTAATTCAATAGCAAGTTCACTATCAGAATTTTTCTCAGATGATAATATAAAGGGTTTTATAGATAAACTTGTTAGTGGATTTAAACAAGCAAAAGACTTTGCAGGAAAAATAGTAGGGTTTGTATCCGAGAATCCTAAATTAGCAGGAGGATTATTAGCAGGATTCTTTGCATTAAAGAAGGGTATTGGTCTGTTAACGGGTGGTTCATTTGGCCCTATAGCAAAAGTATTACCAATGGCACTAAAAGCATTACCCGCTATCGGAGGAATAGCAGGAGTAATAGCAGCAGGATTTATGGCAGTTCAAAATTTATCAACCTTATTTGGTGGTAGAGATAAAGCAGATAGAATAGAAAAAACAAAAGCATTATCATCTTCAGCAGGAATGGTTGTAGGTGCAGGTATTGGAGCAATATTCGGGCCTATTGGAATGGCAATTGGAGCAGCACTTGGTGGATTTATCGGTGGAACAGATTTCGGACAAAAACTATTTAGAGGTATTTTTCCAGAATCAACTATTACTAAACTGATTTCTATGTTTGACAATTTAAAAGACGCAGGAAATAAATTATTTGAGGTTTTTGCAAGTACAGAAGGTGAAGGTTTAGGACAAAGAATTGGAAAAGCATTAAGAGCAGCATTTGATGAAATAGATTGGTTGTCGTTATTAGGAACTGGAGCAACACTAATAGAAGATGTGTTAATCTTCCTAACGGATGTTGTTGGTGGTATATTTGGAGTTGAGGGACTTGGAAAAACTGTATCAGATGCTCTGAGGAGTGGTCTTGATTTTATAGTAGCATATGTAAAGAGTATACCAGATAAATTTAAAATACTTGGTATGAAACTAAGTTTAGCAATTGATAGGATGCTTCGTATAAAATCATTAGGTATTGGAAAAAGTGATGCTGAACTTGCAAAACAAGAAGCAGAGATAGCAACGGCTGAAATGCAAATGCAACAAAAATTTCTTAAGAACATAACAACTGATAGAGCAGTTGGAGCAAAAGTTGATGATGCAATAATAAAACCAAGTGGTGAAATAATAAGATTTAATCCAAATGATACTGCTGTATTAACCAAAGAGGGAATAGCACCAGATATGAGTGAAACAAACGAGTTGTTGAGACAATTAATTCAACAACAGGGTGGAACTCCAATTCAGTTGAATATAGATGGTCAAAAAGTTGGTCAAGCAATAGCAAACTCAAGGTATAGGAATTAAAGATGGGTTTAATAGATTTAACTGCAGACTTAACTTACAATAGTAATTTTGAAACTGAACCTATTGAGAATCAGCAACAACCAGTTAGTGGTGAGTTTCAAACATCAGATTTAGAAAGTAGTCCTACCGAAGAGATAGGTTCTGTTAACTTTTTTCAAAATCCACATGGAGCAAACGAGGATGGTTCAGGAGGATTCAGTATATCTGGATTTACTCAGTTTATGGATTATCCAGATACACTATATCCAGGAGAAGGTTTAAACAATAGTGGTATAGTTGACCACTTTCCGAATCCACATAATTATGATGGAGATACTGGTTTTGAAATAGAGGGATTTACCGCAAATATGCAAAAATATGAGACACTATATCCATCAAAAGATAATTTAGAAATTAGTGGTATAAATAATGGTATAGTTGATTTCTTTCCAAGTCCACATGGGATAGGACATTTTGGAGCAGAAACTCAATCTCCACATAATATAGAGGGTTTTGTTGCAGATGTACAACCACTATCGGATGGATTTTATCCAAACACAATAGAACTTGGTTCTGTTGATTTTTTTCCAGGTGGTAATTTTTCAAATAACTTTCTTACATCAACTGGTTTCACTCAAAATGCAGAACCATTTGGTGGTAGTAAAATTGAAACTGAATTTCTCATGGTGGGTGGAGAAACTTCTCTTAATCAAGATTTCATGGGTAATGAATTATTTCAAAGTATAAAAACTCTTGGTACTTACAAAGGAGCAGTAGATTTTATCTCTGATACAGATTCATACGCAACTGGTTTTACTAAAAATATGCAACCAATAGGTGGAGATAAACTTGATACACAATATGATGTCAGTACATACTACACAGACAAAGAATTAACCTTTGGAACCAGTATAACTCGTGGAACACCAAACCCATCTGTTACTACATATGGTATATTAACTGATTCAATATTTACTACTGATGTGGCTGATGTTACTACAACCCCAGAATTTAGTGTTTATAGTTTAGGAGATTTTCAACCAGGAGGAGTAGCAGGATTGGGATTACCAGGAGATAGTCCGTTCACCCTTGATGATTTGAAATTAGACATGAACTCTTGGAATGTAGGTGGTTTTAATATAGACGATTTCACAAACTTTGGTGATAATGCTACTGGATATACAAAAGGAACTTATTCTCTTGGAGAGTCTCAATTTACATTTGAAGACGGAGCAGGTAATCCTAAATTAGAGGGGGTTGGATATAGTGGTAATTTCAGTAGTTTAAGTATTGGGTATAGTTCAATACCATCACTTTCAATACCGAAACCAACAGAAAATGCAGTATCTGGTCCTTTCTCTTCTAATAGTGGTTTTGAAGATGGAGATTTTAAACTATTAGCATCAGACCAAGGATTTATACCGAGATACCTACAAACAGAGGGTACATTAAAAGCAGCAGAAGGTTCAATTGTAAGAGATGCAAATGAATTGAATATAAGAAGTGGCGCAACAACATTAGGTAAGTTGTTTAATAATGGTAAATATGACGAAGATGGTGGTAAAGGAACTATTTTCAGAGATATCAAAAACATGGGTGGTATGGCACAAACAGTATATGGAACTGCATATGGAGATGGTATCAATGATGGTTGGATGAAAGGGTTGATTGACACTAAAGTACCTATTGGTAAACCATTTTCTGGAAATACTGCAGACTTTTTTGTTAGAGAAAGTAGTGGTGGTAGATTTGTAGGTAGAATAGTAAAAGATTTATTAAGACTAACAAAATGGCAATTTAGTTCAAATGGTCTTTTATCTCTTGCAAAAAATGGAATAATGACATTCTTTAATCCATCAGAAAAAAGTTTACAACTAAATGCAATAGCACAATTTACTGCAGCAGCGGGTAATATGTTTGGACTAAGACCGACTTCTGCTTTTAGTAGTATAGTAGATTTAGTAACTAATGCAGTATATGGAAAGAGTTCAGATTCACTTTTATATTATGAAAGTAGGGTAAATAAACCACATCCAAATATAGGAAATGTAGCACAATCATTTCTTAATAACATAAACCCTATACCAACGGGAGACCTTGATGGTGGTAGAACTCTCGTAACAAGATATGGAGCACCTATACATCCAGAAAGGGGTAGATTTGGAGCAAGACCAAAGAGAGCACATGAACTTTATGCAAGAGGATTTAAGGACAGAACAGACGGAGAAGGATTTAATGCAATTGATTTTATTAACATAAAAGGATATGATGATTCTTCACCAGATGACTATGGTGATGTAAAAGATTTAATTAAGTTTTATATCAGAGATTTAAGAAATGGAAAGATAATAAGACTTAGAGCATTTATTACTGGACTAACTGATGCAATAACTCCACAATACAATCCATATAAATTCATTGGAAGACCAGATGAAGTATATACTTATAAAGGTACTTCAAGAGCAGTATCATTTACTTTAAAGGTAGCAGCAATGTCAAGACATGAGATGTATCCAATGTGGGAAAAGTTAAATTATCTCGTTGGTTTAACATATGGTAGTTATGCAGATACAAATACTGATGGAGCATATGCACAAGTAAATCCAGGTATGTCAGCACCATTGACGATGATGACGATTGGTGACTATCTTGTTGACCAACCAGGATATATCAAAGACCTTTCAATTACAGTTGCTGATGATTATCCTTGGGATGTTATTATTGATGATGAGGGTAAAAACGCAGTTGGTGAGTTACCACAAGCATTGGATATTAATGTTGGATATCAAATTATACCACAACAGATACCAGATAGTTATGGAAAGCATTTTGGAAAAGTTGGTACTCAAGATGTTAGAGGTGAAGATGGATTACCTTGGTTACCAGATTTTTATCAGAATGATGGTGTTTCTGCAGTTGAGAGATATGAGGGTCTTGGTAGTAGTAATCCACCAGAACCTGCTGAAAGTACTCCTGAACAAGGAGAACCAGAAGATACAACAAATACAGAATCTGCTCCTAATGGAGAAAGTACAGCACAAGATGCTGCAACTAAAGTTGATTTACCAGCGGAATAAACAAGGTAATTAGATATGTCAAGATATAAAAATACAAAAGCTTTCGTAGATATAAATGGAAGAAATTATAAAGGAAGAGTTGACTATCCTAAATTTCCATTGAAAGAAACTGATACATATTATGTAACCATATCTGGTGATAGACTTGATTTGTTAGCAGCAAGATTTTATCAAGATGTAAGTAAATGGTGGATAATAGCAGAAGCAAATAGTTTAGAAGTATTAAGTTTTGATATGAAACCAGGAGTACAACTACGCATTCCACAAAACTCAGGTTACTAAAATGGCAGAAGAAACACCAAAAGTTCAAGATAGACTTGCTGAGTTTTTCACAGATACTGGGACTTTTCATAGTGTAATACAAAAAGAATTACAAAAGAGGTCTTTAAGAAATCAAAGGTACGAACCAGAACCAGGTAGACCCGTTGCTAATCTTTCAAGAGAGAGTTATGATGATGGATTGAATACAATATATGGTAGTGGTAAAGAAAGACAGACATGGTCTATGTTAATTCCAATAGATGATGTTTCGTTGACAATATATGGTACATCACTTGGATTTAAAACTCCCGATGGAGAGGGAAAAGTTGGGTTTGGATTTCCCAACCCATCATCACAATACGGATATTTAGCAAATAGATATCAAGTAGACACAATGTCACCATCAGAAAACTTAGAGAGAGACCCAGTATATAGTGGTCTTGATGACAATCTAAAAAGAAAAGTAGGAGATGTTATTTTTGGAGAATACCCAGTTAACTCATATAGACCTCTTCCTGGACTAACTTCATTATCAATTGATGCATCACAACTACTTGTAAATACAGCAACTGCTAATTTAAAAGTATTCAGTATGACTCAAGTTGATATGATGAGTAATAATTTACTTACACTTGGAAAGAGATTTGTTATGGTATTTGGTTATTCTACTATAACACAAGATTTTTTAAAACAATCAATTTTTAAAGACGATAAATTTACTGCTACACCAGACCACGCTTACACTATACCAATAATGAGTGGTGGTAATATGTGTTACTTTGAATCACTACTTTCAAGTTATGATATTAACTTTAGTGCAGATGATAGTAGTTTTGATATATCATTATCTTTTACTGGACAATCTTCAGTTGCTTTGGGTGACAGCGATGAAAAGGAAAAAATTATTACACTTGATGCCGTACAGAAAGAAGCAGAAGTTACTACTGGAGAGGTAGAAGTAGTTGATAAAGCAGCAGAACAAATAATACAAAATAAATCTACTTATCAAAAATTCATAAATGCTTTGGAGAGAGGAGCAACATCAGAAGTAGTAAAAGAATTAGGGATAGAAAATATAGTAATTCCAGATAACAAAATGTTATTAGAGATTGGAAGTGGTAGAGAGACAGACATGACATCACTTGATGAAGATGCTTTAGCACAAACTGGATTTCAAGAAAACGAAGCAGTTACAGTTAAGGGGAGTGAGGTAAAGAAAAAACAAAGACACATAGATACTCATTTAAATATAAATAGAGAAACTGATTATCCCACAGAACTTAACTATGACCTTGACGGATATCAATTTCCATTAGATGGTAAAAAACTTGCAGTAAGTGTTGCTTTAGCTTCAAAAGACGAAGAAGAAAAGAAAACGACTAAAGAGTCAAATCCGTTTGATACGGGAATAACTTATATACCTTGGGGACTCTGTGAGTGGATTTTGAATAATGGTATTTTTGATAAAGAAGGACAATTAGAAATATTACCACAAAAATTTGGTCAGTATACACCAGAAGAATCATTAGTAGCAAGAGACTTACCTGCTGTACCACCAACTGAAGGAGATGAAACTACAGACCCACCAATACCACCAAATCCTGGAAGAGAAGCAGTTGAAGGTCGTTATGAAGTAAAAAAGATTGCTTCACATATAAACATTTTACAGAGTTGTAATATACCTAAGAAAAGAATAAAAAGTGGTGTAGATGGAGAAAGAGGAACATGGTTTCCAAGAAGTCATAGACAATATTCAGGTATGAATCCAGACCAACAAGTGTTTGATTGGGAAGATGATTTAAAAGAGGATGGAACCAGATTAATAAGGTCTACTATAATAAGTAATCATCGTAATTTGTTCTCTACTAATCCAGAGATATGTCTTTTACCTGGTCAGATACCTGTACCAGAACCAGGATTGTCTGAAAAAACTATAGAAGGACTTACACTTGACTCAACAGACTGGCCACCATTTGCAGCAGATGAGGAGAAAACACTTGGATATCTTAGAAATGTTTTAATTAACGCTGAATACTTTTTTGAGGTGGTGTATGAAAGTGACTTAGAGTCTGTAGAGATACTAAACAAAATCTGGAGTGATGTAAACTCATCATGTGGTGATTTTTGGGAAGATATTGATGCTAATATGAGTGAGTCTCCTGGAGCAAATAGTAGAATTATTTCAATAAAAGAAAAGTTACCGAAGAAAGGACAACAACCAACTAAAAGAGAAATGATAACTGCTCTTGGTGACTATTATGTGTATGAAGAAGATGGTATTGAATATAAATACTTTGAACAAGCGTTTCCAATAGTCAATTTTGGTAGGGATTCAATTGTAAGAGAAATGAGTATGAAGATAAATGTTTCAAGTAATTTAGGAGCAAGTTCTTACTATGAAGCGTTAGCTACTAAAGATACAAAAGCAGAAAACCCATTATCATCGTTAGAAAAAATAGACAAAGAAATTCAATCACTAAAATCTCAAAAAGAAATATCTCAATCAGAAGAAGACAAAATAACCTTGTTAGAGAAAAAGAGAGAACTTAAAATTACTGAATTAAGAAACAAAGCAGCAAAATTTATTGATTATGAAAAATTATTATTAGATAGTGCTGGAAGAACTTTAGCGAAAATGAAACCAACTGGAAATGACTATTCATTTGTACCAAATATAATAAGAGAAGCAGAAGGTAAACTAATGAAACTACTTACGGTTGGAGATTTTGCTTTAGAACAAGAAGTATTTATTAATACACAGAGAATACCATTACCATTTGAAGTCACGATAAAACTTGATGGGATTTCTGGAATAAACATGAATGAGAATGTGGTATTTACATATATGCCTGCAGACTATAACGCTTTCAGAGGTATATTCAAAACAAAATCAGTAAAACATGATGTGTCTGATGATGGATGGGTAACTGAGTTAGTTCTGGAATATACACATGGTCAAGATGAGGTGTAGAAATGAGCGAACCTAAAAATTTAGTTAAAGAAAGTTTATTTTCAAAAGGTGAGTTATTCTTAAATAATGTTGAATACATAGGGCCTTATAATGTAAAAGCAGATGGTACTTATCATACATTATCAAAATTTATAGAAGGAAAATCAAAAGAACTTAAGACTAAAAAATCAACCTTATATCAAGAATTACTTAAAACTACTGGTGGTATTGATGTATCTGAAAAAAATGGACAAGTGATTGATAATACAATTTTACCTACAAATGAAGATTATACAAACGGAGTTTACACGAGGTACTTTATAAAGACAAAAGGTTCCAAAACTATAGCAGAGGTAAGTGAAGATATGTTAGGTCAACTTGGAGTAAAGATAGACGACAATTTATATGTTGGATTTGAACTTGATTGGAAATTAACTGGACCATTAGATGATGTTATCGTTGATGGTGTTAGACAACAAGCAGGTGTTAGGGATACAAACAGAAGAACACTACAAAGAGTAGAGCAAGACCACATTGGTATTACAGAAAAATTACAAAATCTTACACAATTCTACAGAAATATTTAGTTCTACAGATTTTAGACACTAATTATATATAATGGTTATAGTAGATTCTAAACACAAATTAGAACAACTAAATAAATTAATTGATGAACACGATTGTTTGGTAGAAGTTATACCGAGTGATTATTATAGTCACCCGTGTGCTAATTCTATATCATTAATCATGATTCAAGTCAAAGAAGAAATTTGGGTTGTTTCTTACAATCATCCTGATTTAGAGTTTTTCGGAGAGGTAAAGTTTTGTTTTCTTAATAAAAAGTATGTTGTAGATTCAAAAAACTTCTATCATTACTTTGATGAACCTAATGTTATGGATGTCAATCTTATAGCATATCTTAGTGGTCTTTCTCTGATAGAATGGAGAAATCATGTGACCAATACTCACGAACAGATGTACAGACAATATCGTGATGTTAAAAATTGTAACCATTTGATTCCTTTGAGTAAACATTTAGAAAGGGTTGAGAATCTATTTGAAGATGTCAGTAGAATGTTAGGTCAAGCAAACTTCAACAAAGAATGTTATGAATGGTATAATCTAAAAGCAATAAAGACATATTCAGACCTTGAGGAATCTGGTATAATGACCAATGGTAAGTATTTAGAACATTTTCCAGATACAAGAAACAGACCTACAAAGGGATTGGTATACTCTGAATACAATTTATACACAAGTACTGGAAGACCATCTAATAGATATGGTGGTGTTAACTTTGCAGCACTAAAAAAGGAAGATGGTACACGAGAGAGTTTTACAAGTAGATACGAGAAAGGTTCCCTTGTAAGTTATGATTATGATGCATATCATATCAGATTAATAGGAGAACAAGTTGGATATGATTTTAAAAATGGTTCTATTCATGAAGAGTTAGGTAAGTTCTATTTTAATAAAAAGAAACTAACAAAAGATGAGTATAATGAATCAAAGAAAAAGAGTTTCCAGTTACTATATGGTGGTATTGATAAAGAATATCTGGGTCACGAGTTTTTTAAAAAGGTAGATGGATTTGTAAAAGAGATGTGGGAAGAGTATAAAAAAGGTGTGGTGGAACATCCAGTATCACATTTTGAAATCAAGGACTTAGAGAAACCTAATCCACAAAAAGTTTTTAATTATTGGATTCAACATACAGAAACAACTCGTAATACAGATGTAATTAGAGGTGTGTTGGATTATTTAGCAAACAAAAAGACCAAACTAATTATGTATACTTATGATAGTTTTCTGTTGGATTTTGATATGAACGAGGGTGTGGAAGTATTAAAGGGTGTGAAAAAGGTACTGGAACAAGGAAATTATCCAACAAAAATAATGGTTGGAAAAGATTATTCTGAGGAAGTAAACATAACAAATAAGTTGGTAGGTTGATATTTATAGTAGGAGAATAGTATGATTTTAACTGAACAAGTAATAAATGAAGTTTTAGAACGCCTTGACGAAAAGGTTGATACAAAGATTGACTTGAAAGACGACAAACATCTTGCTAAATTAGAGTATATTATGCTCTTTGAAATGAATTTCCCGTTATCAGATACTCATGAGATGTTAGATAGACTTACTGAAAAGAGAAAACCAGGTGATGTATGGAAGACACAAACTGGATGGGCGGGACTAAAACCTGGTGAAGAAAGAGCACAATACGGAATGTCCGATAAAGAAACTGCTCAAAAATATGTATCTGGTGAAGAAGAAGAACCTAAAGATTCAAAAGATAGAGATTCTGAAGAAGAAAAAGAAGAACCAAAGAATAAACCAATATCACAAGAAGATATAGATGAGGTAGATGGTAAGTCAAAAGACAGAGTATTGGATGGTAAGGAGCCACCACCAGGAACTGAATCTTCCGCAGTAAATGAGATTGGAACTGGATATGCTATGGCTTGTATGGATGAGTCTCCTAAAGATGTGGATGGATGTTTAGATGAAAAATTAAAAAAGACCAAATTAGGAAAAAAATCAGGTAATAATGATGAGGAAAAAAGAGGACACATGATACGAACAGCTCGTAGAGAGAAACAACGAGTTAACGCCACACTACAAAGAAATGGAATGGACATAGAAAAAACTCGGGTCTCACACATCGGTGGTTCTAAAGGTTCTTTAGACGATTCGGTTAAAAAATTAGATGAATTACAGAAAGCAGGTTTGACAGAAGTAAATGGTATTGATATTGATAAGTATAAAGAGATTATACGAGCAGGTGGTGGTGGAGAAGACCCAACCGATACTTTAGTAGTTATGGTTGAATATGATGAGAATGGTAAACCTACAAAAGCAGCAATAAACCACACATCAAACAAGATGACTTCAGCAGACCAACAATCAAATAGTGGACCTGTTACAACAGCAAGTAATAATAATGAAAGAGCAAAAAAGAGTCTACCACAAGAAGCACATAAAGAAGCAGATGATATTGAAAAAGACACACAAAATGAAATAAAGAAACAAAGAAAACTTCAAGCAGAATATGTTAGTACATATGCAAAAAGACTTGACAAATTTGCTGATGACCCAGAAGTCCTTGATATGATATACAAAAGACTTATGAATGGTAAGGATGGTGACCCACCTGGTATAAGTACGGCAGCAGAAAAGTACATGAAAGTCGCTCTTACAAGAATTGGTAAGAGTAAAAGTGAAAGAGAAGAATTAATGGGGCCTCCACCAAATGAAAAAGAATTAAAGAAACATCTAAAGACATATCTAAAAATGTTAAAGGATAAAGAAGCAGGTGGAGAAGATAGAAAAACTGCATTAGGTAATGATGACATTGGAATCATGACAAGATTACTAACTCAAGAAAAAATGATAACTGGAAAAGCACCAATTGACCCACCAATGCTTGATACAGAGTTAAAAAGGTTCTATGAAAAACAAACAGATGCTTTGAACTCTCAAAGAGAAAGACTAAATGAACTTGGAGCAAAAAATGGTCAAGAAAATTTAGGAAATAAAACCTTTGTGAGAGATTTAATTGATAGAATGCATTTAAACATAGCAGAGGGACATAACCCAGGTGGAATACCAAATGAGAACTTTGAATTAATACATGGTACTATTGGATTTAAGAACGAGATACGACAAGATGCAGATGGTAATATGTATAGAAAAGGAAAAGGTGGTTTCTACAAAATAGATAAAGATGGTAATCCTACTGGTGACCCAGTAAAAAGAAATGAATTAGACGATTTTGATTGTCCTGTAGTTGGAAATCCAGATACACACAGACATTGTCTTGGTCTAAAAGAAGGACAGAAAGTGGAAGAGGGATTTGATGTGAAATATGAAGAGTATAAAATGGAAGATGGTTCAACGACTATTAAGGCATTGATATATGATAGAAATGGTAAACCTATAGCAATACAAACTTGTAGACCAAAGTCTGGTCCAGGTGGTATGATACAAGATAGTATGGTATGGAGTAAAGACTATCAAATCTGTTTAGCAAAACAAACTAAACTCCAGGGATATTGTGGATAATGAATACTCAACTACTATGCTCGTTCTCTACAAGGAGAGACTATAAAAGTATCATTGATATCGTCAAGGAAAGTTACGATGTCGTATTTAAGAAAATTTATTTACTGGAAAACCTTGACAATAATAGACAAATGATGTTAACTTACAATGTTGTCAAGGGGAGTAGTATACACTTACCTCAAACAATTTCTTTACATAGAAAGAAACAAACAAATACATTGTATACCATCAACGCAATAAACGAGATAGTCATATTGTTAAACGATGGTAATATGGATAAAAACTTTCCTATACCTTGGGAGAACTATAGTAACTCTATGTTACTAACTGGGGATGAGGGATTAAAAGTTATTAAAACAAAACTCTATAAAATAATTGATGTTTAGTAAAAAAAACACTTGACTTGTATAGTAAAAGTGTTGTATATTTAGGTATGGAAAATGGGGATAGTACAACCATTTTCAAAACAAAATAGTAAAGGTTATATATGAAAGTAATAGAAAAAAATTCTCGTGAAGTTATAGTAGTCCAGGAATCAGAATACAAAGACAATACATTTGTTGACATCAGAGTTCATGGTAAAAATGATAACGATGATTTAATACCAACCAAGAAAGGTGTAGCATTGAATCCAAAGTTTGTCCCACAATTGATTGAGGCACTATTAGAACTTGCAGAAGAAAAGAATTGGGAAAATTTTAAAACTAATTAAAATAAAATTGATGTTTTCGCAATTAGTTAGATACTTATTTTTGGTTACAGAAGTAACTAAACAATGAATAATAACAAAATAACAAATAAACTTAAGGAGAAACAACATGGCTCTTAATTTAGACCAAATCCGAAATCGTCTTAATTCACTTCAGACAACAACCTCAAGAACTAATAATATGTATAAACCACAACCTGGTAAACAAGTTGTTCGTATATTACCTTATAAGTTCGCTAATGACGCAACTGTAGCAGGTGCTTTTATTGAGCAGTATTTTCACTACGACATCAATAAGAGAACTTATCTTTCACCGATTACTCATGGTAATCCAGACCCTATTCAAGAGTTTGCAGAAAGACTAAAGTCTACTGGTAGTCGTGAGGATTGGAATCTGTCTAAAAAACTCACTCCGAAACTTCGTACATTTGCACCCGTAGTTGTTCGTGGAGAAGAGGGAGAAGGTGTTCGTTTTTGGGGATTCGGAAAGATGGTATATGAAGAATTACTATCTATCTTAGCAGACCCAGATTATGGCGACATCACAGACCCAGTAAGTGGTAGAGATGTTCAAGTTGAAGTCAAAATGCCAGAAGAGACTGGTAAATCATATCCAACAACAACGATTAGGGTAAAACCAAATCAAACTCCAGTATCATCTGATGAAACTCAAATGAAAAATTGGGTTGAGAATCAAACTGATATGAAAGATATCTTTCAAGAAATGACTTATGATGAGTTGAAAGAGATTCTTCAGAATTGGTTGAATCCAAGTGATGATACTCAAGAAGAGAGTGTTGGTATTGAAGAAGACACAACCGAGACAACTCCAGAAGAGAAGTCTTCTACTACTAAAGTCACGAATGTAAGTGACGCATTTGACGAATTGTTTAATTCTTAAAATCACAATACGATAGTGGGCAGTGGCATATACTGCCCACTTTTTAAAACAGAGGAAAATTTATGAAAATAAAAGAGACTGTAAGGGATGAACTGGCTAATGTTCTTGCCGATAAATTAAATAAGCAGTTTAAGGATGGAAAAGTCGCATACTTTCTTGATGGGGCTACTGAATCACCATCTTCAATCAAAGACTGGGTTTCTACTGGGTCATCAATGTTAGATTTAGTAATATCTAACCGACCAAATGGTGGATTACCCGTTGGAAGAATAGCAGAGGTTACAGGTCTTGAAGCATCTGGAAAATCATTGTTAGCAGCACATACTCTTGCAAACACCCAAAAACGAGGTGGTGTTGCAGTTTATATAGATACAGAGAGTGCGGTTAGTCATGACTTCTTAGAAGCAATAGGCGTTGATTTAGAAAAAATGCTATATGTTCCACTTGATACGGTTGAAGATATATTTTCTGCCATAGAGCATATTATAGATACGATTCGTACTTCAGATAAAGATAGGTTGGTTACAATTGTGGTAGATTCAGTAGCCGCCGCATCAACGAAAGTAGAGATGCAAACAGACTTTGATAAGGATGGATATGCAACAACTAAAGCAATCGTCATCTCAAAGGCAATGAGAAAAATAACAAATCTCATAAGTCGTGAAAATATATGTCTCTTGTTCACAAATCAATTGAGACAGAAGATGGGAGTAATGTTTGGAGACCCTTGGACAACAAGTGGTGGTAAAGCGTTAGCATTCCATTCTTCTGTTCGGTTGAGACTAAAGAACCTTGGTCAGATAAAACAGAAAGTTTCTGGACAAGACCAAACAATTGGTATCAAAACCAAATGTCAAGTAGTTAAGAATAGGATGGGGCCTCCAATGAGACACGCAGACTTTGATATCTACTTTGACTCTGGTATTGATGATGTTGGTAGTATATTAAAGGTTCTTAAAAACTATAAACTTGTCAAGTCTGGTGGAGCTTGGTATACATTAAAGTATAATGATGAAGATATCAAGTTTCAAGCAAAAGACTTTGAAGAGGTTTTAAACAGAGATGGTATGAAAGACTATTTGTATGATTTGATATGTGAAAAACTTATCATGAAGTATAAAGAGAAACCAAATCACACCATTGGAGAAGATGTAGAATACGAAAATGAGATAGAGGAATAGAATATGCCAAAGAACTATTTGGAAATGTTCAATGACCTTGTAGATGAAAAAGAACATCAATCAAAGTTTTCAGATAAGAACGACAGAATACTTTTAATAGATGGACTAAATACTTTTATCAGAAACTTCTCTGTTAATCCAACTACAAATGACGATGGTACTCATGTTGGTGGTTTAGCAGGTTCTCTCAAATCAATCGCATTAGCAATCAGAACAACGACACCAACTGCTTGTGTCGTTGTTTTTGATGGTAAAGGTGGTTCCACTAAAAGAAGAAAGTTATTTCCTACTTATAAAGCAAATAGAAAAGTACATCGTAGATTAAATAGAACTGATTTTCATGATGGTATTGATGAAGGGGAAGCAATGAAAAGACAAATTGTTAGACTCTTTGAATACTTAGAAGCACTTCCTATCAAAACTATGATGTTTGATGGTATGGAAGCAGATGATGTGATAGGTTATGTATGTTCTAATTTATATCCAGATTCTGAAAAGGTAATATACTCAAGTGACAGAGATTTTATTCAGTTGATTGATGATAAAATTACAATATGGAATCCTATTAAAAAGATGACACAAGATGAAAAATGGGTTGAACATGAATTTGGTATGTCTCCAAAAAACTATTTGATTTACAGAACAATGGATGGTGACAAATCTGATGACATAGATGGAGTAAAGGGTTGTGGATTTAAAACTCTTCAAAAAAAACTACCTCTTTTGTTTGAAGAAGAGATAGTTAATATAGAAGATGTTCTTAAATATTCAGACGAACATAAATCAGAAGCAAAGGTTTTAGAAAACATATCTAAAGAAAGTAATAAACTACACAGAAATTATGAACTTATGCAATTATTAGATGTTGATATTCCAACAACTGCAAAATCTAAGATTAGAAGTATAATGGAATCTAATGATTGTGGTCTTCGTAGGGGTAGTATCAATCAGATGCTTTTGGAAGATAAAATGTTTGGAGCATTTAAGAACCTTGATTATTGGATTAGGTCTTCGTTCACAACCTTACAAGCATTTTTGAGTTCTAAATGAGTCAAGTAGAAACTTTTACTAATTACGGAAAAGCATTTCAATCAAAAACAATTGTCTGTTTAATCAAAGACAAACTATTCATCCAACAGATTATGGATATTCTGGAAACAAAATATTTTGAATCTGATTCGGATAGGTGGATTGTTGATATGATAAAGACATATTTTACAAAGTATAAAAAAGTTCCAACTATGGATGCAATAAAAGTAGCATTATCTGAAATTGACAATGACATTTTGAAAGTAGGTGTAGTTGAAAACCTAAAGAAAGCAACTCAGTATGTTAGTGCAGATGATTTAGAGTTTGTTAAAGAGAAATGTATTGATTTTTGTAGAAATCAAAATCTTAAGAATGCAATATTACAATCAGTTGATTTACTTGGTAATGGTAATTATGATGGTATCAAGAAGTTGGTTGATGACGCAATGAAAGCAGGTACTGAAAGAGATATAGGTCATGATTACAAAATTGATATTGATTTAAGGTTTGAAGAGTCAGCGAGAAAATGTGTTCCAACAAGTTGGGATAGTGTTAACGAGTTGATGGCAGGTGGATTGGCAGCAGGAGAACTTGGAGTAGTGGTGGCACCAGCAGGTATCGGTAAGTCATGGGGACTTGTCGTATTGGGTGCTGCAGCAGTTAAGAAGAAACTAAATGTTATCCATTACTCTTTAGAGTTGAATGAATCTTATGTTGGTTTGAGATATGACGCATCTTTTACTGAGATAGCAATGCAAAACTTGAAGTGGGAAAAAGAAAAAATAGAAAAACAAGTTAAAAAATTACCAGGTAATTTAGTATTGAAGTACTTTCCAACAAGAACGGCAACTGTAAATTCTCTATCAGCACATATTGAGAAAACAATATTAGCAGGATACGAACCAGATATGGTAATCGTTGATTATGCAGATTTACTCAGAGATATCTCTTCAACAAAAGAACACAGACACGCACTCGGTAACATCTATGAAGATTTAAGAGGTTTAGCAGGAACATATGAAATACCAATATGGACTGCTTCACAAGCAAATCGTTCATCATTAGAGGAAGATGTTATTGATGCTTCTAAGGTAGCAGAGGCATATAGTAAAGTAATGACAGCAGACTTCGTAATGAGTTTGAGTCGTAAGGTCAATGATAAGATTTCTGGAACTGGTAGATGGCATATAATCAAGAATCGTTTTGGACCAGATGGTATGACTTTACCTTGTAAGATGGATACTTCTAATGGTCAGATATTCATCTATGAAGAGAGTTCACATAGTGGACAAGAACAACAAGGTAAGATGAATCAAGGTTCGGAGTTCGTCAGAAAAGAGTTAGCAAAAAAATTCAGTTCAATGGGGTAAATAGTTTACCAAAATATATGAATATAAAACTAATTAAAGTAGGACACAATAATATTTTAAAAAAATTTTACGGAGAAATTTGAAGATGGAGAAGTTTACATTATCAGACAATTTTATAGATAAATATAAAAGAAAAAAACCACCATTTGGTTTTAATGGATTAGGTGAATTAGTTTACATGAGAACCTATTCAAGAATTAAAGAAGATGGAAAAAATGAAAAGTGGTGGGAAACCATCAGACGAGTCGTAGAGGGAACTTACTCCATGCAAAAAGAATGGATAGACTCACATCAATTAGGGTGGAATCCTTGGCAGGCACAGAAATCGGCACAAGAAATGTATGACCGAATTTTTAATATGAAGTTCTTACCTCCAGGTCGTGGTTTGTGGGCGATGGGAACACCAATCACAGAAGAAAAAGGTTTATATGCCGCCCTAAACAATTGTGCATTTGTATCAACAGAAACACTAAAAGATGATTACTCAAAACCATTTACATTCTTAATGGATGCAAGTATGTTGGGTGTTGGTGTTGGTTTTGATACCAAAGGTGCTGGACAGATAATAGTAAAAGGTATAAACAAAAAGAAAGATGAAGAGATATTTGAAATACCAGATACTCGTGAGGGATGGGTGGAGTCTTTAAAACTATTATTAGAAAGTTACTTTCAAGGTTCTGCTCCAGTAGAGTTTGACTATTCAAAGATAAGAGCAGCAGGAGAACCAATAAGTGGATTTGGTGGTGTAGCAAGTGGTTATGAACCATTAGAGGAAGTACACGAAGCAATCAGAAAAGTTCTTGATAAGAATAGTGGTAAACCAATCACAATCACAACAATAGTAGACATAATGAACCTAATCGGTAAATGTGTTGTAGCAGGTAATGTAAGAAGAACTGCTGAGATTGTATTTGGAGACCCACACTCAGATGAATATTTAGATTTAAAAAATTACAAAGTTAATCCTCATCGTGACCAATTTGGTTGGACATCAAATAATTCAGTATTTGCAGAACTCGGTATGGACTACACAGATATAGCAAAAAGAATTGTAGATAATGGTGAACCAGGTTTGGCATGGTTAGAGAATATGAAGAAATATTCTCGTATGAAAAATGGTGGAGATTGGAAAGACCATAGAGTAGCAGGCGGTAATCCTTGTTTAGAACAATCTCTGGAATCATATGAGTTATGTTGTCTCGTAGAAACATTTCCTGCCAATCACGATTCATTAGAGGACTATAAAAAGACATTAAAATATGCTTATCTCTATGCAAAAACGGTAACACTTGGTAAGACTCATTGGTCAGATACAAATCGTGTGATGTTAAGAAACAGAAGAATTGGATGTTCTGTTAGTGGTGTTGCACAATTCATTACTAAGAATGGTATGGAAGAACTGAGAAGTTGGCTGGAAGATGGTTACACTACAATCCAAGAATGGGATAAGATTTATTCTGATTGGTTAGCAGTTCCAAAGTCGGTAAAGACAACCTCTGTGAAACCAAGTGGCACAGTTTCACTATTAGCAGGAGCGACTCCAGGATTACATTACCCTGAGAGTCGTTTTTACATTAGGAGAATAAGGTTATCAAAACATTCAGAGTTATTAGAACCATTGAAAAAATACAACTATAAAGTAGAACCAGCATTTGGTTCAGAGGATACAACTATGGTGGTTGAGGTTCCAGTAGATGTCGGAGAGGGAATACGCACTGTGGGTGAATTATCCATTTGGGAACAATTCTCTTTAGCAGCATTTATGCAAAGGCATTGGGCAGATAATCAAGTTAGTTGTACCGTGACCTTTGACCCTGAAGGTGAGGGTGGTCAGATACCACAAGTGTTGAATTATTTTCAATATCATCTAAAAGGTATTAGTTTATTACCAAGACATGATTGGGGAGCATATCCACAAATGCCATATGAAGCAATTGATGAGAAGACATATGATAAAGAAGTTTCTAAACTTGGAAAACTAACCTTTGGTTCAATTAAACATGAAGAAGCAGATGTAGATAAGTTCTGTAATAATGATTCTTGTGAGATTGTACCCATGACTGGTGATAATGACGACCAAGATTATGCAAATTAAACTTAACAAAAGCGGACAGGCAGACGACGCACCTGTAGAAAAATGCGTCATTTCATAACAACAATGATAGGAGAACGATTATGAACATTCGTAATCTAATCACATCAATTATAATGACAACTGGTTTGTTTGCACAAGCAGTAGTTGGAGTTGTAACAGATGTGAACTCAGAACCACTTGTTGGAGCAAATGTAATCGTTGAAGGTACTGAACTCGGTGGAGTTACTGATGGTGAAGGAAAATTCACCATTGAAACTGGTACAGGTACTTACGACATTACTGCTTCATTCATTGGTTATGTCTCTCATACTAAGACAATTAGTGTAGGGGACATAGTGTCATCACTTAGTTTTGCATTAGCAACTGATGTAGTGGCACTATCGGCACTTGAGGTTTTGGCTTCAAGAGCAGATGAGACAACCCCCGTTGCATACACTAATGTCACAAAAGAAGAAATGGAAATCCGACTTGGTTCTCAAGATATTCCAATGATTCTAAATACGACACCAAGTGTATACGCAACCGGTCAAGGTGGCGGTGCAGGAGATGCCCGTATCAATGTTCGTGGTTTCAACCAACGAAATGTTGCTGTTATGATTAACGGAGTTCCCCAGAATGATATGGAGAACGGATGGGTCTATTGGTCTAATTGGGATGGAGTAGGAGATGCTACTTCTTCCATTCAGATGCAACGAGGACTATCGGCTGTTAATCTTGCAACACCATCTATCGGTGGAACAATGAACATAATAACAGACCCAGCAGCACAAGAGAAGGGTGGTAAATTCAAACAAGAAGTAGGAGTGAATGGTTTCTTAAAAACCACTCTTAACTACAACTCTGGTTTAATAAACGATAAGTTAGCACTTAGTGGTACTATTGTTCGTAAAACTGGTGATGGTTTGATTGACGGAACCTGGACAGACGCATGGGCATACTATGCAGGAGCGAGTTATGCACAAAGTGACAAGCAGAGGTTTGAGTTATATGCAATAGGTGCACCACAAAGACATGGTCAGAACCTATATAAACAGAACATAGCAACTTACTCTCAAGAGTTAGCAGGTAGTATTGAAGGATACAACGATTCTGCTTATGTTGAGGGAGAGAAGTTTGAACATGAAGCTGGTAGGTTCTTCAACCAAAACTGGGCACCAGTTGACCCATCATATAAAGGACAACAATACTGGTATATGTATGGGGCAAGAACAACAGATAGGCACAATCCTAATCTGTTGAATGAAAGAGAAAACTTCTTTCATAAACCTCTTGTTAATTTAAATCATTTTTATGATATAAATGACGAGATGAAGTTAAGTTCAGTACTCTATTGGAGCGGTGGTTCTGGTGGTGGTACAGGAACTTATGGTAGCGTAAAAAGACAACCCGCGATAGAAGGAAACCAATGGTGGGCAAGTTCCCCTTGGATGTGGGACTGGAATGGAGAGATTGAAGAGAACTCTAATAATATAGATTCTTCTTTCTCTACAGACAGAAATCGTTCCACTGGTATCCTTAGAAACTCAATCAATAGACAAAATACTTATGGTTTGATTTCTAAATTGAACTATGATGTATCAGATGAACTTGAAGTTCAGATTGGTATTGATTGGAGAACGGCAGGTATTGAACACGCAAGAGAAGTTCGTGATTTACTCGGTGGAGACTACTATGTGGACTACGCTGATGATAATGCATCTGATGGTAAAGTTGTAGAGTTAGGTGACATTATTGCATATCACAACGAAACTACAGTTGATTGGTTTGGTGCTTTTCTACAAGGTCAATACGACACAGAGAAGATTAATCTTTATGGTATGGGTGGTATTTCAACCATCGGATATACCTATGAAGACCATTTCGCTCTTAATGTAGATGAGGATGGAAACAAGATTGACAACTTTGTTGAGGCAGATGCTATTACTACTTTTCAAGTTAAAGGTGGTGGTAGATACAATCTTGATGACAGACTATCGGCTTTTGCTAATCTTGGTTATGTCCAAAAACCACCAATCTTAGACAATGTGATTGATTATGATGGAAATGTTTCACAGAATCCAGATAATGAGAAATTCACATCGTTTGAAGTAGGTGGAGAATATGGAAGTGAGTTGGTTTCTATTAAAGGTAGTTACTATAACACTCAATGGAAAGATAGAAACCTTACCAAGTCTGTAACGACTGGTCAAGGAGACTCTGGTGATACTGATATCATTTACTTAACTGGTGTAAATCAATCACATTCTGGTGTAGAGATTGAATCTAAAGTCGCTCTACATGAGATGGTTGAATTAGACTTAGCAGTTAGTATCGGAGATTGGTATTTTGATGGAGACGCAAAAGGTGACTACACCGAAATGGAGTACAATGATGATAACCAAATCATTGGTCAAACTTCTACAGAGTATGAATACGCATTAAACAATCTAAAAGTTGGTGATATGCCACAAACAGCATATGTTGGTGGTCTTACACTAAAACCAGTAGATGGTTTAAGGATTCAAGGTCTATATAGATGGTACGACAATCACTATGCTGATTGGAGTCCAGATAGTCGTGAAGTTGAAGGTGACGCAGATAGAGCACAAGTATGGAAATCTCCATCTTATGGTAAGTTAGACTTACACTTGTCTTACAAGTTACCTGAAGTTGCAGGACTTGACATGACCTTACATGGTCATTTGTTCAATGCACTTGATGATGTATATGTTCAAGATGCAGTAGATAACTCTAAGTACAATGGGTACGGTGATAAACTTCACTTGGCTCATAATGCTGAGGTATTTCTTGGTACACCAAGAAGTTTTAACTTAGGACTTAGTGTTAATTTCTAAAAGGTTAAAAGTGGGGGGAATATTTCCCCCCATTTTTTACTTGACTTGTATACAAAAATGGTTGTATATTTAACTAAGATATTAAGGATTTAAAATGGGATTTAATAAGTTATATGAAGAGTGGGGAGACCATCCCCTATTTGGAAGAAGAGTTCTTCATGTGATGTCTCCAGTTAGATGGAAATCTACGAAGTGGTTACATCATGGAGATTCAAACTGGAAAGTGATGGAGAAGACAATTAATTGGTTACCTATGTGTCACCATACTGCATTAGTCCCACCTCACAATACACTTGAAAATACTTGGGAGAATGTTACATTACTTCCATTTGATTATGCAGGTAGTGTTTTATTTAATCGTGGTTATTTTAATTCAAAGAAGTTTTTAGACACGATTGATTTTTCAAAGACAGATGTAGATTTTATTATTACACATCAACCAGAGTTGTTATATAATGTTTACAATGCTATGTTAACAGATAGATATGGAACTACAGTTGACTCGTTTCCTTTCTTTCACTGGTGTGATAGTCCGAAGAGTCGTCCTACTTCTGGATGGCCAGATGGTTTCTTCAGACAACTTGAGTCAATCAATTTAAGTTACAAGTCTTTTGTTCATTGTCCAGAGACTATAAATTATTTAGGTATGAATTGGAATAAGAAGTCACATACGATGACACTTGATAAAGATACTACAGAAGATAAGTTAGTATACATGCCACTTGAGTCTGATATAAAACCAGATGGAGCAAAAGAATTTCCATTTACAACAGACAAAAAGATTTTACTATTTAATCACAGATGGAATAACACCACTGGTATAAAGAAACTTATAAAGTATACAGAGAATTTAGATAGAGACAAGTATCTTGTTTGGATTACAGACGAAGCAGCAGGAGACCAAAAGAGTGGTGGTATGATTAAGACACCAGCACCAAAGTGGATGAGGGTACAGAATATACCATCTGGAGCAAACTACAAATATTTACTACAGAATTGTTATGCAACATTATGTTTCGTAGATGATTACATGACTTGGAACTTATCTGTACAAGACTCTCTAAAGATGGGTAAACCAGCAATGGTACTTGACCATCCAACACATGAGTATGTACTCGGACCAGATTATCCATATTACTTCAAGACACCAGAAGAGTTTGAAAGTATGTTAGAGAATCTACCAGAAAAATTTGATTGGAAACTACCACCACATGATGAGGTGTTTAAAAAGAACTTTGTTGATACACTTACAGATGCGGTTGAAAACTCTCCTAAGAAGAAAGTGGTTAGGATTCCAAGAAAAGCAATACAATGGTTGTGGCACACAATGCAAGACAATGGATATAAGAAAAATTTATTGTTTAATACACATCCTAAGTTATATTTATCTAATACATGGGAAAAGATTAGGTTATGGGTATTGTCACATGGGGCAGTAGATGACCCAACAAGTGAATACACAAGGTTCACTATTCCAGAAAAGAACCGAGATAAGGTTCAACATATCATAGATAACATGCCAATCCTTGAAAAAACGGATGAGGTATTCAAAGATAAGGGGAGTATGAAAGACCCAAATTTCACAATCAAAGAAAATAAATTCTGGTAAACTATGTATCAGAATATTTGGTATCAGAAAAACAAAAATACAGTTCATCTTTGGGATGACGAAAAGGGATACATAAAGTATCACATGAAAAAGTATGCTTACATTAGTGACCCATATGGTGATATGGTCGCTTTAGATGGTAAGAGAGTCAAGAAGACTAATCAATGGAGTGACCAAGACGAGAAAGCAGGCATTATATACGAACATGATGTGAACCCAGAAGCAAGAATCTTGATTGACACATATACTGATAGTGATGATATCTCAACTGGACATAGGATAATGACATTTGATATTGAGGTAGAAGTTATTGATGGATTCCCTGAACCAGAGAAAGCAGCAAATAAGATAACATCAATCGCATATCATCTAAGTGATACAGACAAATATATTGTTTTGGTTCTTGACGAACAATTAAGAGTTGATGATTATGAAACAGAAGAATGTAAAGTATTCAGATTTGGAACAGAGTCGGAGTTGATTAATGCATTCCTAAAGAGATATAGAGAGTATGACCCAACCATATTAACTGGTTGGAATGTAGAGTTCTTTGATGTTCCTTATTTGTATAACAGAATCACTCGTGTCAAAGATGTAGAAACTGCAAAACTATTGAGTCCTATTCAAGATGTTCAATGGAATCAATTCAGAGGTAGGTATAAGATAGCAGGTGTTTCTGTTCTTGACTATCTTGCTCTATATAGAAAATTTACATTCAAAGAACAATCATCTTACAGACTTGATGCTATTGGTAAACTTGAAGTTGGTATGGGTAAGATTGAGTACCAAGGTAACCTTGATGATTTATTTGAAAATGATATTGAGAAGTTTATTGAATACAACTTAAACGATGTTAAGATTGTTGTTGCTCTTGATGATAAATTAAAGTTCTTAGACTTGGTTCGT
>VTLG01005245.1_pt1 | contig 32764 bp, 43 predicted proteins | sample 4694571 | NCBI WGS metagenome assembly VTLG01 (sample SAMN12604809, study PRJNA352737) | marine metagenome | biome: ENVO:00000447; feature: ENVO:00000209|ENVO:00000569|ENVO:01000036; material: ENVO:00002151; isolation source: viral sequences binned using virsorter ...
ACTGGATCCCTCTAAAGTCAAGGGATCTAATTGTGCAGTAGATTCTCAATTCGTTAAAAGTGCAACTTAAAATCCAAAAATGCTTAGGTTTGCGTCACTAATAGACGCAGTAGTTTACCTAGAACTGAAGCTGATGAGTGTGCTTTTGTTGGCTTTCATCAGTTGATTTTGCATATCCTAATGTTGTCTTTAAGTTAGTGTGACCTAGCATATTCATCACGTCAATTGGTGGTGTACCTGACGCCATATGCCATGTCCCAAAACTATATCTAAGGGAGTGAAAGTGATAACCATCCTCTGGTTTTAATCCTAAGTAATTAATACATGTGTAGAACACACGTCTTAATTGATCAGCATTCTCCCATTCATCACCAAAGACCTTGACATCAGGTTTAGTGAATTCAACTCTTGATTGAAGAATAGGTAGTAATAAAGGATGGATAGGAATAGTCCTAGCTTTACCCCACTTACATTTCTCTAGCTTGAGAATGTTGTGACTAAAGTCTACCCACTTAGCAGGTAGGTTCAGTATCTCCGATTGACGCATGCCTGTTAGAGCAGCGAATTGGATTACATCAGCAAGATCATCACGCCTCATCTGAGTCCTTGCGAACTCAATCATATCTTTCACATGATCTTTAGAAAAGAAAGTACGATTACTCTCTTCTTCTTTGAATCGATGGAAAGGTAATTCATCGAGGCTAATGTTTGCTACCTTCATCTCTTTACAGAATTTAATTACTGTTGAGACGGCAGAGGTGAATCGATTCACAGCAGCGTGTGTCATACCACGTTTCCTTAATCGATTACCTAGTTCATACATCAACGGATAGTCAATGTGTTTGATAGGGAAGGAACGTCCTTGAAATTCAGTGAATAACCCTGAGTAATGGAGAGCGGACTTCCGTCCGTTTCCAGTCATCCAGGTTTCTCTGTTGTTAATAGTGAAGTCCAAACATGTTCCCCATGTAAGAGCTTTACTCATAAATAATTGAGGTTAATTGTTTTACTAAGTCCTTACCTTTTGCAGTAAGGGTTAACATTTGTCGGCGTTGATTGCCTGGGTCTACCTCCTTTTTGATTAGGTCAAGTCCAGGTTTATTAAGTCGATGTACCTTACTCAGCCAATCAGTATTACGGCTACTACTAGCAGTGGTGAGGTTTAACTCCTCTTCCATTGCTTGTTTATGGCAGCGTTCATGTGAAGCTACATAAAATAAGACAGCCATTAATTGAGCAGGAAATTCTCGGTCATATAGACGGAGGAGATTCACTGCCTTCATTAACCGATCCATATTTGGATCCGTTAACTGATTCCTGAATGGATCCATCGAACTTGTGACGTGGACTAGCGTATTCTATACGCAATCTACCGATGTGTATAAATATGTCACAAAAGGAAGTATCATCGGTACCAATGTATAAATTACCGATAGAGAACAGTGTCATAGATGAAAATGATTTTCGTTTTAAGTATCCAGTGCTCCTCCTAGTTCGTCTTCAGCCTGTAGCAAATCTTTTGCGATTATTTCATAGTTAGGATGATTACGTATATATGTAGATAACGCATCTAACACTACTTCGTTAATCGATTTCTTTTGATAGGCTGCAAATACACTAAGAGCATGATGGCAAGTGTCTTGCATGTTTACATTCAAGCGCTTCACGTTTTCAGAGAAGTAAAAAAAGTTGCGCAAAACTTATCACGTTGCAAGGTAAAATGTATCATCATCTACTTGTTCATTCATTAGTCGTATCAACTCATCCTTATTTGGATGATTCTTTACTTCTCTAAGTAACTCTTGATACCTAATTTCTTGTGTTCGTTCAGTCATTGAAATAAATTTTCTGGTGAAATGTGGTGCATTGCGTCGTATGTCAAAACTGTGAACTCTCTTGAGTCCTTGATTAATTGACCGACTTTCTTTTTGGCAGCATGTACTCGTTGGTATGCTTTCTCTTTGACTCTTCCAGTAGGTGTTGTCTCTCTTATGACGCATACGTGGGATCGTCTAAGTTCCCATTCGTCTTTCATCATCATTAGATCTTCAAAGTCAAAGGTCACATATTTATCAGCAGGTACATCTGAATAGGCTTTCCATTTATTAGGAAAGTATTTCTTAGTCTTCTTCATATTCTTGTGCCTCTAATTGTACATAGAATTCATCAAGCTTTAAGTCCGCTTGAATAGCTTTTATTTCGCTACGTTTAGCTTCTTTGTTGTTACCATCCGCGTGATGAGTGTGCTGCATTGTTGTAATTAATTCATGAGAAGTTTGCGTACTAGCTGTTTCGTTTTGGCCTTAGCTTGCCGTATCTTTTGAGGCTTGCGCCTTCCTTTGTCTTTTCGCCGGACGTCTGCGTCCTTGTGTTTTAGGTAACGGATACTGTTCATCTCTAATCCTTTGCAATAGGTCTGCATATGTAACAGCCCATGGATGCTCTGGATAGTGATGAAGAAAACATAAGATGCTATTCTCTAACAGCAATTCATCCGTCACTTCTTTCTTAGTAGTTGTCATATATGTAGACTAAAAAGTAAATAACTAATGCGATCATTAGTACTGTTGGTAGTAACCAAGTCATGTAGTTCTACGCATGCGCGTGTAGTATTCATCAAGTAGTTTGTTTTTTAAACTATCTACATCCTTGTGTAGTAACTCACATGAATTAGAACGTATATGTGTGTATGGTTGTTTGAATCTACCAATCAGATGTAGTAACTCATTCTTTGTGAGTTGCAATTTAAACCTCCAAAAGATATAGAAAGATAAGGGATGAGAATCCCTCAGTCTGCCTCGAAAGGCAGAGGGAGAGAATCATTTAGTGACTACTTCTTTGGTATCTTTCTTTAACTGTTTCTTTAGTGATTCCTTGTAATACTTAGTGCAGAATTCAAGAATAGTTTCCTTTTCTATCCCACCTAATACAAGGCGATCAGTATGATCATCACTAACAATTAAAGTGTCATGGTCTTCACAGTAATACATGCAAGGATTCTTGATGTAGTACTCGTGTGTTGTCTCGTAGGTGAATGCCATGTAAGTTCTTAAGTGTAAACAAAAGAGGGGAGAATCCCTCAGCCTGCCTGATGAGTGTGCTCAAGCAGGAGGAGAGAATCAGGTAATCACACGCTTATATAAACCAATCATGTATTCATATACATTCACTGCGTCCTTGCGTAACTCTTGTATCTCATAGTCATGAATGCGCATACGATTGCGTGCGTCCTTGATATAAGAATCAAAAGGAATAATGTCAGCAGTTGGTTTAGTTAATTGCGTGCGTCCTTGTGTACGAGTAGGCGCAGGCACGGGCGCAGGCGTAGGTGCGAGCGCGAGCGCAGGCGTAGGTGCGAGCGCAGGCGCAGGTGTAGGCGCAGGCTTACGCTTACGCGCGCGACGTGCTGCGCGTGGCTTGCTCGTAGTTGTCATGGTTTCCTAACATGTGTACAAAGAAGGAATGAATCCTTCATCCTGCCTTATGTATACCTTAGTGGATACATAAAGCAAGAGGAAAGAATCAGAAGTTATTACTAAAGAATGCATAGCCATTGCTGTACTTAACCATGAAATAATCAAAGGTAAGTTCGCGAGACCAGACAGCTTCCCAATCAATGTGAGTTTGTATAAACATAGGGAGATTGGAGTCACTTAAGTAACCGCAATCATCACATAATTGTTCAGCAAACTCAGCACCAGAGAAGTACTGTCCGGAGTATGATTCCTCAAACTGTTCAACTGTTTCTATCCCATTATCCATGAGTTCACTAACAAACTCAGTAGATAAAGTATCAATATAACCAAGAGAATTAATACGATCAGTAAGAATTTCTAATGGTGATACGAGAGTAGTTGATGACATGATTAAACTTAGACTCACTCAGTGTGAGCCAACGATCCTTGCGGGAATTGAACCCGCATTACTAGCGTGACAGGCTAGAGTCATAACCATTAGACCAAAGGATCAGGAAAGGACTTGCGTCCTAGTTATTAAACAAATGAAGGGAGTTCTACTCGTGTACGTCTTGCATGTACGCAGTTATTATTAATCCAAAAACCTAAAGAGATATCAGGATTAAATAATACATTAGCGATTGCTCTCTTACTAACATTTCCATACTCGTATGTGTCACCACCTTTGAAGGTAGCTATTACTTTTTGTGCTAATAAATCTACACTAAGTGATTCAATAGCAGCAGATGTACGAGCTGGAACGTCAATAAACATGTTGAACATAAATAAATAAATTGTAGTTAATGGGATACGAAATCCCAATAGCAGAAGGAGGAGTTGCACCTCCTTGTTGCGCTTTTACGCAGCTACTTGTTGTAATTCAGTTGGATCTATTTGGTTACGAAGATCTTCAAGCGCATCGTGTAATTCTTCTAGAATTGGATACTTCTCTGTTATCTCTAACCAATCATCTTCATCAACATGATCAAGGAATAACATATAGTATTTGTTAACTGTTGCAGTTAACTTTAATACTTCAGTTATCTCTTCCATCGCATCAATGCGTTGGGATAGATTCTCAAACTGTGGTGAATTAGCAAACATGAACTTAGTAAATAAGTGGATAGTTTGCATCATTTAAGATGCAATGAAAGAGTGAGTATTTGATACTCAGCATCTCGCTACAAGCTGTACTCTTCCCAGTATTCTTGGATCATTTCAGGATCATCAATACTTTGAATCATATCCTCAACATAAACGTGAGATCCTAGTCCTGAACTAGTCTTATCCCAGCATTTATCTAATACATCTAGTACTAACTGTTCACAGTTAGGTGATACTAGTGCAACAGGTTGTGAATAACCTTGAGGTGTGAATGATTTTAAATTTGTCATTTGAAAATATATATAGACACGGCGCTGATCAAGATTCGAACTTGAAGATGTGCTCTGTCTCCGTGAGGCAGCGCCTTTGTTCATGTCACATGTACCAGTTCAACCAACTGGCTAGCCTCCAGCTCATTTCAAACGCGACTGGATTCGCGGTGCTAGCTGCTTGTCGGTTGCTAGCGGCACCATTGATGAAGCACTGGGCGGCTTATTTGTTGAGGTCTCATTGACTCTGATTGAATCTTGAGAACTCTCTCACCCTCTAACGAGAGTTCGATAGATCTCAATCTTCAAAGAGTCATATGAATCTTCATTATACACGAATGGAATGGTTCTGCCTGGTCAATCTGTGTATCATTTGATACCTGGCTAGTCATAGCAATGGAAGTGCCAGTTAGAAAAGCTGCACACTGTACCCAACATCCCAGTCATAGCATGGTATAAGCCAAATGTTTTGAAATCGCCACAGATCGCGAGAGATCGACGCGCGCCTGAATCGTCTTACCGCGTGCGCCTGATGCGCGCGTGTTTCCCTAGAACCCCAGTAAAAACCAGTAGATATTTAATCTACTGAGGCTTTCTTGCGCCCCCGCAGGGGGTATGTGCGTTCCTACGCACTCGTTACTAGGCTTGAGAAATTTATGCCAAAATTCAATGAGCTACTAGGATATAACCAAGGGAGTGTGGCGGAATTGGTAGACGCACATGACTTAAAATCATGAGTTCATAATGAACGTGGGGGTTCAAGTCCCCCCATTCCCATTAATCAAAGCAAAATCATCATTAAACTGCTTAACACCTGCAGTCGTTAATACATGATCAGCCATTTTATCGAAAACAGCCAAAGGAACAGTACATATATCAGCACCTTGTCCAAAAGAGTTCTCTACAGACTGAACATCCCTCAAAGAAGCCGCTAAAACCTGTGTTTTTGCATATTTTAATTTGTATAGATGACTAATTGCACCAACAAGACCAATTCCATCAACAGAATTATCGTTTAACCTTCCAACAAAGGGAGAAACGTAGTAAGCACCTGCCATTGAGCACAATAATGCTTGACTTACGCTAAAAACAAGAGTCATATTCACTCTTATCTGTATATCTGATAATCGTTTACAGGCTTTTAGCCCATCAACAGTACAAGGAAGCTTAATAGTTGCTTGATTACCATAAGTACGATGATGTTCCACACCGTATCTAAAGAAATCAGCTTCGTTATCAGCTACCATCTCCATACTGATATCAGGTATACCCATATCTACTAATTGCTTGTAGACATCTTGAGGATCCTTACCACTCTTCTTTATGAGTGTGGGATTAGTTGTTACACCAGAAATAAAGCCAGATGAGAGCCTCTGTTCTATCTCCTTTACATCTGCTGTATCTAAGAATAATTGCATTATTAAGTCAGTGATAATTTTAAAGCTTCTGCTAACGATCTGTAACTAGTAGCTACGTATATCTGTCCCATCACTACAGCTAAGGTAGCCATAGACCAAAAGACATAATACCAATGAGACTTAATCTGTTTAGGTTGAGTGGGTAGAGTCATATATTACGTATATTACGTATAACGTTTAGGTTGGGAGTTAGTGGAAGTGTTTAGTAATCACCCTCTTACGAGAGTTAGTAAAGGGAAGATTAACTTCCCCTTAACTACAGAAAGGGAGTCCACCCTTCTCCTCTCCCTGTATACATAACGACTCAAGCTAAACCCAAGTAGGGACTGACTTTCCAGAAGCTAAACCTCTAGCTCTTTGTCTTTGGTCTTTATTCATCCCAAACACTAGATGGTTAGCTGAATCTTCTGGGTTAGATATTGTGTCTTGAAGTATGCTTTCAAACTCTTCAACTCTACGTTGGAGAATTTGTCTTTCTGCAGAGATGCTTAGAGCGTCAGTATAATACTTAACACCTTGGGCTAAACAGTCCAATCTGTCGTCATGTCTAACTGCGAACTTCTCTCTACACATTCTAGACATTTGGTAGAAGAGCATATAGAGGAGTCGTTTCTCTGAGGCTTCGTCTTTGTTTGAATTATAATCCCATTCAATGACGGACCTGTCGACAACCAAACGATGCTGGTTAAGAACAGGCTCCAAACTATCAATGATACGATCCTCTTTACGGACATTAGCTCTAGTCTCCTCTATATAGATAGCTTGTTTAGTATTTATTAGATGTTTTTTAAATAGCTCTGCTACTATTCCATCACCAAAGTTAGATTCAATAAGGAGAGTAGAAGCATTATATTTCTTACAACCTTTAAGGATGTCTAACAAGGTGTTGTCACTATATCCGTCCCTGTACGCACGCATTTCATGCAAGTAGAGGAACCCATTTCGTTGCGATAAGTACGCTGCAGTCGTTTCGTCTGAGCCTCGACCCGATGGGTCAACGCTGCAAATTGTCTCTGAGTAATCGTCCCATTCTCCAACAATTGACATTGGAGAGTAAAAATAATCTCCTGGGAGACCAACTGTGGGGAGGTCTTTGATAACGTTTGAGGGGTCGGAGCACCAAACGAGGGATTCGGGAGCTTTAGTGGGGTTGACGCTAGTAACAATAAGGTCAGCCATTTTAAGGGGGAACTTTTCAGCGTCAGATAGAGACGTGTCAAGCATGAATTGCAACATGAAGTTGCTACGTCCCATGGACGCTTCTCTTTCAATAAGATCATCACTATCGAATCTGTCTGGATCTGTTGTTTCCCATGGTTCTGCACCTTGATCTATGTCTTCTTGTAGTTGTGGAGCTATTAATCCTTCGTAGTTTGTAAGTTTACGGGGATATCTTGCTGGCCAAACGAAGGGACGATACGAGCGCTCTGCCAACTTACGATAAACAGTAAAAGTAGTCTGAGGAGTCCCGAGATACATAATACGGCTATCGTCTTTCGGGGTAAGAATCGATTCGGCTTCTGTACAAAGTTGAAGAAGCTTTTCACGCATAAGCTCCGTCATGGAGTTGCCAGGAACCTCTATGTCGTCGAGAATCATTAAATCTGCACGGCTTCCTGTGAGCTGACCAGTTATACCCACCGACTTTACGCTTGGAGCCTGGTGAGGTGAACAGTTTACGTCGAAACTTATGCGAGACCATCTGGAATCGTCTGATTTGGGTTGAAGGTGACTTAGCCATGGTGTTTCAATGATTAGTTTTTGTAAGAAGATTGACATGTTGTCTGCTCTCTCTTTAGAGGCAGAAATAATCATTATTTTCTTCTCGGCGTTATTAAAGAGTGTCCACAGAACAAAAGCACCAGTAATCCAAGATTTACCAACACCTCTAAAGGCTTGGATCTGTAGTCGTTTTGGTCCATGTTGTAAATAATCAGCTATAGAGTATTGCGCTCTAGTAGGTGGAGGTAGGTCTAACTGTTGCCATAAAGCAGTCAGAAAGACCTTGAAATCGTCCTGTAGAGCGGTTAAAGTGTCGCTCATATGGGTTTAGTTATATTGAGTTTAAATTAAGGCTCTGAGCCTTTTCTGCAGTGTTATTTTTATTGCTAAATGCATTACCTACTGTCTGATTCAAACGACCCCTAGATACAACATTAGCTACGTCGTAGATGTCTTTAATTAATAAGGCTGTAAGTAACATTGGTGCGGCAGGTCCAGCTGCTAGAGCTATACCTTTTTTAGCTAACTGTCTGCCTACAAGTTGTATTAATTTTCTACGAGCAATTTTACTTACACCTTTTCTTGCTAAGAAGTTACTAGTTGAGGTAAATGCTTTTAAAGCAGCTCTACCTTTAACGTCACCAACAATAAGATCTTTACCATAGGTGATAGCAGCTTGTTTGTATTCTTTGTTATCTATTAATTCTTGAGTTTGTTCTGCAGCTTCTACTGAAGGAAGGAAAGAAACTGAAGATATTAGAGCAGTGCCAACACCAGCTTTCTTTAGAGTAGAGAAACCATTCTTCTTACCGTTGACCCTACCGTTGACCCTACCGTTGACCTTACCGTTTCCATTACCATTACCATTACCGTTTAATTCTTGTTCCAGGTAATTGAATTTCTCTTGTAGTTTAGGTGATATGTCAACTTTTTTACCTTTTAGGTGTTGATTGAATTTATTTACTTCCTCTCTGTTTAAATTAACTCCTTTTTGAAAGTGGTCATTATAGTCCCACTCAGAAGCATTAACTACTTGAAGTAAATCATTATCATCAATATCTGTAGCCCATTTAAAAGCATTCCTTTCGGAGATGCCTTCCATACTATCTTTAGCTGCTTTTGTATCATCTACAAACCTTTGTACGACGTTAGTAGGATCGTCTGAACCTCCTTCTGGATCACCAAAGATGTTCCATTGAGATACGGGTGTTCTATGCTCCTCATATATCTCACCAAGTCCCAAGCTATAAGCATCTAGAGCTACGCCTGCAAATACTTTTTTCTGTACAGCTCTCGCTTCATTACCTAGAGGAGAGTATGTAAGATTGGTTCTTCTCTTTATGTTTTCTCTGGTTTTTGCTGTTTTAGTTGCAAAATTCCATGAAGGATTTTTTACGTTTCCTCTATTCCTTAGCTGATTCTCTTCACCATCGATAATAGCTTTAGTGACGATTCCTTTTCTCGATTGGTTATTAGCTTCTACATCACCTCTTAATTGGATTAGTAAGTCTTCTTTTTGATTGGCTGTTATGTTATAAACACCATCAACTGGTTCAAATCTTTCCATAAAAAAAGCCGCCCTTGCGGACGGCGGTTGATATTTACTTCAGGTGGCTAGCTAATGTGAGACAGAATCATCTGTTCTCTATCAGGGATACGTCCATATGTTTGGCGCATCCATCTGAGCCAATGACTACTACCTTTGCCTTGGTTGCACTTTCTACAGGCGGGTACGAGATTGCTTGCAATACTTTCTCCGCCATTTGTTTTAGGCTTGACATGATCAAGCGTGAGTTCATGTAATTCATAATTGTTTCCGCAATAAACACATTGACAATTGAAGTGCTCTTTAATAGCTCTTCTCCAGAGCTTCTTAGCGTCAGGACTTGTCATGGTTATTAGGTTGTATAAATAGTGTTCAGGTTTAGGTAGTACAGGGGTCATTTAGATTTACGTTTAAGTCGGCTACGTCGGTTAATAGAAGGAGATTGAAGTCTTCCTTTTGTGGTACTACCTTTGTAGTGAGCAGCATCTTTGCCATCACCATTGCCGTAGGTACCAAGTTGTCTATTTAATCGATTAGCGTTGACTCGTAATGCCTTACCCTTTTTTGTTTTGTTGTACGCTTTCTGCTGAGCTTTATAATTACCGTTAGCGTACTTCGCTCCTTTTGCCATATAGTCTTGTTTGTACGAGTTCTGGATCTACAGTTGGCATAACCGCTGCTAACTTCGATAAAGGATTACCTTCTAAAGCAATACCACTTATATCGTTAGTCTTTAGCCAATCACAGGCTGCTTTTAAGTCTTGAGTTGAAGCAGTGCCACTTTTGACCCGCTTTAGGAATTCTTCTGTGACAAGGCTATGTAATTCGTTGAACTGGTCTTCAGTGGCTTTCTTCATTACTCTTTAGTTCCTGGGAATAAATTCTTCTTAATTAATTCGACTGCCTTATCATCAATGGTATTGTCAGTTGATTCAGCGTAGGCTTCGAGTAGTTGTATAACTAATTCCTTTACAGCAGATGAGCTGAGGAATGCCATTAGGATGGGCTTGATAAGTACGATCATGGTGATGTTGTGATGTTTTTTAGAAAAATGTATAAAAGAATTGTTATGCACGCTATTGCTATTAATTCAGTCATTTAGTGAATGGTAATTTCTGCCACCACTTCTTCTCTAGTTTTGGTGGCTCTGTTTTTACTTGATTTTCTTTGATGTATTGAGCGATAGGTATTACGTCGCTACACATATGTGCAACACGGGTACCAGGTCTCAACATGAACCCCTTTTGTTGGAGTTCGGCACATTTGAGTGCACGAACCAACTCGAAATCCAATTCCATCTTTTCTTCTTGTCTTTTAGCAATGCGTCGGCACTGCTCTAATCCACGTCTATCTAGTGGAACCATAAAGTTAAGTTGTGCTCCCCAATTCTCAGTCATTGTGTAACCATTGGGAGATATACCTAACTCATTGTGTTCCCACGGTTTAACGTGGTTCCCCATATAGAAAGGGGAGAATGTCATTGTGCTGCCATTACAGCTAATATTTGGTCCGTAGTGCTGCCTAGATGGTGCTCCATTGTTCTGGAATTGTACGGCTTGATTTGTCACATTTCCAGTCGCAGCCGCTACCGGGTTGGATGTGTTGTTGATCTCATCCTCTGCACGTGCTGGTAGACCTATTGCGAGAAGACCGATAAGGAGGTAGTGGTAGCTGTAGTTTCGATGTCTCTTGTGATATCGATTGTTTCTACTACTCCCGCTGATCGTGTCACTGTTTCGAAAGTGAATGGATCTCCTTGCGTTGTTACTGTAAATATTGAATCTGAAGCTTCGATACCGCCTGAAGTAGCTGAAGAGTGAGTTATGTTGTCTCCTGACCACTTTTTGTATGCGCCACCATATACTTCTGTTTCGATTGTTTCTGTTATCTCTTGAGTTGTAGTTGTTGTACTTTGCATACTCCCTTGTGTGAACTGAGGAGTAATTAAGTCGGCTCTTGCAACTGAGGGGGATACCAGCAGTAAGAGTAGTAGCCATTTTTTCATTCGTCTTTTTTCTTTGCCATAGGACAATTGACGGGAGTTCCGTTTCCGTTGTTTTTACTATTACCTGTGGTCAAGCCAAAACTGGCAAGTGCTCCCGTAAACACCGAAGCCACGAACGTGATATCTGAGTTTCCAGCTTTCTTTATCATCGGTAACTCAACGTAGTTCATCGTTATGATGAAACCAGACCAAACCACTACGCCAAGTCTGACGAATGTTCCTAAGATCTGGATTTGATGTTCTTGGTCTTCAGCAGCATCTTTCAGCTTGCCAATGAGACCTTTTCCTTTTTCTCCTTTCTCTTTTTCTTCCATGCGTCAATTTTGCCTTGAAGGAATTTCTGAACCTTTTTCTTAATTGGTTCAAATAGTGATGAGGTAATAGAAGTAGTACCTACAGCCACTACAGCAGTCGTTACCGCTGTCACCACTACCGCAGGTTCGGGTAGTGGCATTTGTATATCTAATACAGGTATATCTAGTTTCCTTGGTGGAGGTGGAGCTTCACTTGTCGTAGCTTCAGCTTTAACCCCAGCTGGTGGTTCCAAATCAGTAGGAGGAATCACCATTGTTTTATATCGAGGAACTTTTGCTGTAGGCACCTTCAAAGTCATCCTCGGAATAGGTGGTGCCGAGGGGAGGTTTAATGAAGGGAATTCCAATTATTTAGGATTATCATCCTTTACTTTCTTTAACTTAGCTGCCATATCAGCAGAGAAAACTCCCTGCTTATATAGGTCGTCTAATTGATCTCCTATATCAGGATAAAGAGGTTTCCTATCTCTTTTGTATTTTTCTGCATTATAAGCATTTAGTAATTCAGTATATTTAGTATTAATAGCTGATTCACTAGGCTCTGAATCTCCTTTTAAATCTGTAAAAGTTATTTTATCAGTATCATAATTTAAGTGAAAATTCGCATTTGCTGCTAAAGCTCTTGCCGCTTCTATTTTAGTTGGTTTAATTAATAAAGTCATGGCGCAGTACCTGAAGCTAATTCTATTACGACTAATTCTGTAAATTTACCTAAATTAATAGAAGACCCATGCGCTGAAGCTGCTTGAGATTTATATATCAAAGCTTCTCCTGCATCATAGGTAGGTGCATCTATAGCCATGTGACTTACAGCTTTTGTTTTAGCACTACTATCTGTAATTTGATGGACGGTATCTGGACTATTAGCAAATACTGTATCAAAAGAACCGCCATCTACATTTCGTACAACACCAACTTTAATAGCTAAATCTCCGTTACCGTTTCTATATCCTCTAAAATTAGCCCAAACTAAAAATTTACTAGAAGTAGCAACTGGAGTTATAGTTACAGAGTTCATGTCAGCTAAAGTTGCTGAACTATATGAAGATTCAATGTCAGTATTACCTTGAGTATCAATTTTAACTTGAAGAACATTCCCAGCATTAGCCCACGTTAAACCACCAGTATTACCTGCTTGTTTTTGTAGGAACTGACCATCACTACCTCCATTACTAATCTTTAAATTAGCTTCATCTACAGTATCGTCAGCTATAACTGTCGCTCCATCTGCTGTTGATGTAACTTCACCGCTATGATTAGGGTGTACATAATTATTAGCTGACGTAGCTATACCATCTAATTTAGTTTTTAATGTATTGGTAAAATTGTTTTGAGTTAAACCACCGTCACCTACAGAATAAGTAGTATTAGTATCTGGTGGTACTTGCCAAGAGCAGGAATCATCACCATCTACTCTTAGAAATTTAGCAGTGCCTGTTTCACCAGTGGATAAAACTGCTGTACCTTCTGTTGTTGTACTAACTGTTTGCCAACTATTATCTCCTCTTAAAAAGGTGGTACTAGATGCTGTACCAGTAGCTGACAATTCAGCAATACCAACAGCATCATCGGCCATATCAGCATTTTTGACTTCACTGTCTTTAATGCCTTCTGATTTAATTTGTGTTAATGCCATTAGTCTGCTGCCTCCGCTGTGTTACCTTCGTCTACCCACTTTAGGTATTCTTGATAAATACCTAATTCAGGATTGAAAGGGATGATATGTTTTATAGCACCCTCTCTTTTAATAACTGATTCTACAACTCCTGTTTCAGAGTTTTTTAGTAATTTATAAGTCATAATTAAAGCTCCGCATTTAAGCCTAATCTCATACCAGAAGCATTACCTCTGACCATACAAGCTTGACCCGCAGTTAAACCAGATACATCATCATTAAGTTCAAATTCACCCATATTTATCCTTCCTGCAAATGAACCAATTTCATCAGGGTAGTCGAAAGTAGGTCCAGGTTGTAATACCTGATAAGCATCGGTGGCTGTCACCTGATAAAGAGCTGGTTCAGTTCTCATAGTAGTTGGGTACATAACAGCTACTTTTACACTACTTGAGGAGAAAACAAATCCTACTCCTATTGTCTTAGTAGTATACAAAGAACCGTCAGCTACCATCCAGAAATAACGTTGGCAGCGAGCAAGCTCATCTGCATACGATCTATGTTCAAATTCAGTGGCTCGTGTACCACGTTCAAACTGAATACCAGTTATTTGCCATGTTGCGCCATTATTAGCTATTAATGCTGTTTCTCCAGAAGCTGTATATTTATTTCCTGCTTGCCATTGACCTGCGGTTCCTTGACTATTACTACCAATTCCTAGACTCCAATGGATATTGCAACAGGTTGAATTTCCAGCGTTCCAAGTTCCTGTTTGATCTCCAGCTACAGTGACAGTCTTTTTCTCCCAAGTGTCAGCAGAAGAAACTGTATAAGTAAATGGATATGATCTGTCATCACTTGAATTAACAAAACCACCTCCGAACGTACCAGTTACAGAGCATTTCACCCAAAAAGATAAAGTAAGAGTACCTGCACTAGAAGTTCCCCAGTTTTGATCCTCCATGTCATACCCTTCTATTGGATATCGCAACATCGCATATTGAGCTGCACCAATGGAAGAGTCGGCACTAGTAACAGTAAATTTTAAAGATCTTTTGAATCCTGCTGGAGCATCTGAGATCTGTTGTGCTGTTAATCCTCCATCAGTATCTTCCCAACATTTAAACCTATCAGTAATGAATGTGGCACTTGATGACATGGTTACAGAGGAACCAGAATTTCTCTGGTCGATCATTTGAGAACCATTGATGATAATGTTCTTTGAACCTGGTTGAGTATTAGTTAATTTAGCAGTTGCTGTTCCATCACTAGCCAATGTAATCGCATCGCTAGTTGCCGATGTATGGCGTATTGCGTTTGTTTTTAATTGGCTCATGGTTTCGGATTATCGTCTTTTGCTTTTTTAATCTTAGCTGCCATCTCATCAGAAAAAGCACCTTTCTTATAGAGGTCATCTAATTGATCCCCTATATCTGGGTAAGCTTTTCTTCTTTGATGTATATATAGTTTTGCTGCTTCAGCTGTAGCACCAATGCTATTCTGTGTTATTTCTGAATCAGTCAGTGTACTTTCAGTACTTGATCCAGTTTGTATGTTTACACTTATTCGTTTACTCATTTGAACGACTCCAGATAAATGTTACCAGCATCAAAACTACCAGTAGGAGGATATACTTTAATTTTTGCTAGAGCAGCAGATAATTCAAAATTAGAAGTTATCCAATAATAATAATTAGCAGCACTATAAGTAGTTGTACCTCTAACAACCCAGTTGTTTGTAGTACCAGCTCTTATAAAATTAAGTTCCCAAACTTCAGTATTAGCAGCAACAGTTAATCCATCAGTTCTAATATAACCTGTGTCTCCATCTACTGCATTTGAAGAACCACCTGCTAAATATCCAGTACTGGTTTTATAATTAGCTGTTAAATAAGCTGAAGAAGTACCCGCTTGTACTCGACAATCAACGTTATCAGTAAGACTCATTTTAAAGAATATAAGTCTATGCCAATAAGCATCAGCATCTAAACTTGTAAATTCAACTTCTGATCCTGAACCAGTTGAAACATTTGCTATTGTTCTTGTTGTACCTGGTGTAACAGTTGCGAAAGCTAAATTTTTCGAGCCATCAGTTTTTAAATATTGTCCTGCACTACCATCGGCTACAGGTAAGACGAATGGAAGAGCAGCATTATCTGTTGTTGAAGCTGGACCCTTAAAGGAGACAGAGCCTCCTCCTGAGTCAGCTGTTAATTTAATTTCACTCATTCTGTAATCGCCGCTAATTGTTCATCTGTAGGTCGAGCCAATGATGAATGACTCCACGTTTTTATATAATCTCCTGATCCATCATTTTGTAAAACAATACCTTCCCAAGCTGCTCTTGTAGCACTTGGACCTAAAGAGGTATGAAATTTTCCGATTTTTTCTGATAAAGATAATGCCATAATTAAATACCTATAAGTCTATACCCATTGAAATAGGTGAAGATATCGTTAATTGTTGCGTCACCACCGTTGTAGTGGTAGGTATATAACTTAACAGTGTCTCCGGCACTTAGATTAAGGACACAAGAACCTTGACACGTTACGGTTTGACCAGTAACAGAAGCAGTAAAGATTACTTCAGAAAACCTATTTTGTGTACCATTTACTGTTAAATAGGACCATCCTTCTTTCTGGTCAGTAAGTCCATAAGCCAAATTATAGTGGAATTGATACTTGCCACCTTTTCCAGAAGGCACGGTAAATGTGTTACTTGCAAAAGCATTGTCTGTATCCCAATCTTCAGTATCTAAAGTTACTTGTGTATGGGTGTTATGTGAGATAACTTGATCTGCAGAGTTCCTGACGTTAAAAGAAGGGGTATTGTCTGCTACTCCACTAGCTAAATCAGCTGCTTGAATACAGCCATCTGGTAAACCACCAACTGCTAATCCAGTGATGGTATTGGTTGTGCCATTAATTGTAATTGCCATAGTTATACCACCGTGAATACTGATCCACTAGGGATCGTTAATGTGTAGCTACCTGTTGAAAACGGTCCAGCTACTAGAGCGTTGTTGTTTGTACCGATTGTCTTATTTGCTGATAAAGCATTAGCGTGTTCAAATATCTCAAAGCTAGGAGCTGGTGAAGCTTCCCATGTCATACCTCCAGTATTACCTGCTCTAGCTACTAAGACTTGTCCATCAGTAGGCGCATTACTTACCTTTAGATTTGCCTCATCGACTACGTCATCTGCAATAACTGTCGCACCGTCAGCTGTAGACGTTACTTCTCCAGAGTGGTTAGGGTGTACATAGTTATTAGCAGATGCTGTAATACCATCTAACTTCGTATGGTCTGCATCAGTAAAGTTATTCTGAGATAACTGTCCGTCTTGTACTGAATAAGTTGTGTTTGTATCAGGAGGTACTTGCCATGAACAAGTTCCGTCTCCATCTATTCTTAAGAACTTGGTTGTACCAGATTCTCCTGTAGATAAGATTGCTGTACCCTCTGGAGTACCACTACCTGCAGCTTGCCATGAACAGGTTCCATCACCATCTTCCCGTAGGAATTTAGTACCACCTGATTCACCAGTTGAAAGTATCGCTGTACCTTCAGGAGTTCCACTAGCCGCTGCAGCCCACTTCAAACCACCAGTAACAGTGGAATCAGCTGTCAATATATGGTTATTAGTCGGCGCATTACTTACATTTAATTTTGACTCATTAACACTATTATCACTTACAACGTGTGATCCAGACCCTTTCATCCAGATAACAAAATCAGGATGTGCTGCTAAGTTTGCACCAAAATGAATACTAGATCCATCAATACAGAATCCATCATTAGACCCTATAGATGTACCAGTATTAGGTTGTTGTAAAACACCAGCTACACTAATAAGTATTGCAGCTGCTTGATCAGGAGATACAGCAGTATTTGTACCTTTAGTAACTAATTCATAATCAGCTGAACCTGCAACGAAATCACCGCTAGGAGTATCATGTGCTTTAAGTTCTAAGTATTGATAGTCAGTTGTAACTGCTCCACCGCCACCGCCACCAGAAATAGTGATAGTTTTAGTTGTTCCAGTACCACTAGCTGTTACTCCAGAACCTGTGAAGTTAATAGTCTCAGCCGCTGTAGATAACGAACTTCCTTCATCTTGAATAGTAATAGCTGCACCACCACCACTAGCTGCCTTCCAAGCAACACCAGTAGCTGTAGAGCTGTCAGCTGTTAATACATGATCGTTAGTACCTACACTTAAAGCTGTAGGATCACCAGACCCATCACCTACTAATATCTCACCTTTACCATCAAGGTCAGAGTTCATTACAGCGCCAGCTGCTGCAACATTAGTAGTGTCGGTTACGTCACCACTGGCTTCTATACCATCTAATTTTGACTTATCAGCAGCTGACATATAACCAGCAGCAGATGTAGTCGCATCAGCTATATTTAATTTCGATTGAGCTATTGCTGCAGAGGCATTAACATCAGCATTAACAATAGACCCATCTACTATTTTAGAAGAATCAACAGAGTTCGCAGATAGGTGAACTAAATCAACTGATCCATCAACATATTGATCACTGTCAACTGAGTTAGCAGACATGTGAATTAAATCTATCGATCCATCAACGTATTGATCACTGTCCACAGAGTTTGCAGACATGTGTTCTAAGTCAATAGAACCTGCTACGTAGTGTTCAGAATTGATAACATCATCAGCTATCTTTGTACCGTCAATTGCATCGTCTCTAATCTTATCTCTAGTTACAGCTACGCTAGTTATTCTATGAGTATTAACTGTATCTGATTGAGTTTCCTGTAGAGCATATAAGACTTGATCTTGGTTATCATTCAAATCTCCAGCTCTTACAGAAGATCCAGCTGAATAAACAGCTTTAGCTGTATCGACTTCTGTGTCTCTATAAACTCTTACGGCTACTCCAGTTTTAGGAGCACCGTCACTTTCTTGTACAGTGCTATCAACACTTGTAGCATTAAAAGTAATTTTTGTGGGTGAGGTGGATACTGTGTATTTAGTTGTAGCTTGCGTTAATCCATTTAACGAAACTTTGACGTCTTCAGTTTTTAGATATGGAAAAGAGAATGTATATTCTTTATTCGAACCATTAACTGCTCCTCCATTATCGACATAAGTTGTAGCCATTTCCCATGGGGTAAATTACTTGTTTTTATAATCTAAAAGCCTTTGTATTTCTTCTTCGTTACCTGTCTCGGTGTAGTATTTAATTTGCTCATTGATAAATACTTTCTTATTTATACTATCTCTAGTAGAGACTTGATTTTCAGCAAAGTTCTTAGCTGTATTCAAAGCTTGCTTGATTTGTTTATGTATACGTTTGTACAGCTTACGGTCATAGTTAACTGAACTATTTTTAATCTGCTTACGGAATTCCTTACCATCAATAGATTTCATTATCCTTTGCAGTTCTCTCTTGAAGTAACCACTCTTACCTATGTATTCGGTAATTTCAGATCTCTCTTCAGGTGTATATTCAATACCTTGACCATTAGTCCGTAGTTGTGGTCTACCATCAAATTCAATATCAATTAAGAATTGCTTTTCAGGACTAATAGCATCACCTTGTTTAAACCAAGGGGAGAATGTATTCCATCCACGTTGCCAGAAACCTTTAACTTCACCAACTTTACCTCCATCAACCCAGTCATAAACATCAGGTAAACCTGACTTAGCTCCAACGTTTCTATTAGCTAGTAGTTGGAAGAAATCTTGATCTACTTCTTTTAGTTGAGGTTCTAGTAATCTACCTAGTTCATTTCTAGCACCACTGAAAGGTACCAAACCACTACCAAAACTAGCTCCCCAACGGGATAAAGCTGCAGGGTTTCCAGCCAATACATCATTAAGTGGTTCTAAACCAGCTGTAAATGACTTATTAGTTAGGTTTGCAGATAGAATATAACCCATCTTATTTAGTTGAGTTTCTAAAGTAGGAGGATCTAGTGTGTCAAAATTATCCATAATGTCAGCTGTAAGAGCTAACCAATCAGATAATGGTCCTAAGTTCTCATAGCTATACCACTTACCATCCCAACCTTTATAATGTCTAGGCTTCCATCCAGATTCTCTTCTTACTTTTTGTCTAGTCTTATCATAGATACCATTACCATGTAAGCGATCAGTAGTGAATAAAGCTCCAGCTCCTAATACAGTCAATGCACCAATAGCTTTTCTACCTTTAAGTTCAGCTCTTATAGTCTCATAAGCTACAAATTTATTCTCATCTAAGGGTATACCTCTTGCACTAAGTAATTCATCTATTTTTGCTTCTGATACACCTTCGGCTACAGAGTGTTTAAATGCATTTAGATCATTGATGAATACTCCAAGAGGATTATGAGACCCACTAAAAGCAAGCATATTCATCGATGTCTTAGGGAACATCAAGAACGGTTTTAAGAATGGTGCACGTCTGATTAGATCACTTAGAGAATTAACTGCCTTATTATCTAGGTTCATAGCAATTTCTCTACTTGCGTATTCAACTGCTTTATCTGTTATGAAACCTTTATCATCGAACATCTGACCATATACATCATCAGATATTTGCTTGAGATTTTTAGGTGTTATTTTCTCTCCATTTCTAATTAGCTTGTCATACGCTCTACCTCTAGCTTCAATATTTCCAATAAATGATCTAGTAAAACCATCAAACGCTGTCATAGCATTTGCACTAAATCTCATAGCTGGGTGTTCAGCTAAATCATTCATCAGTTCTATCTGATTAGTGATAACAGAAGGACCATACATTCCTTCTACTTCTTTAGCATCAGAGAATGAACGTAAGAGTTTCATTTGATCATCATTCTTACGTGCAATATCGTCACGCATAATGTAACCAACAGAACCTGGATCTCTAGCAGCACGACTATATACCTGTTTCATATGACCAAACGCCTTTTGAAGCGTATCAACCATACCAACGTTATACATATAGCTTGCACGTCTTAAAGTAGCGGTATCTCCGTTTAACATCGCACCTGCAAAAGTAGCGATAGGACGTTCAATCATTAAAGCTACGTTAGATGCACCTGCTTTTAATGGAGTACCTACAGAAGATAGAACTGAGTTATAGATATTAGCCCACATACCTTGTGTCCAAGCTGAAGGCATGTCAGGTCTGACATCAACTAAAGCTTTTTTAAAGACACCAGTAGTGTTTCTAATGTAATCATTTAGTGCAGATACAGTAGCCACCTTCCCATCTGTTATCTCATAGGCAAGCATTAATGGTCCAAGTAGATCTGGACGTTGAGCTTTAACAGCTCTAAGGGTATCAATTGTTTGTTTAGACTCTTTCTGTAAACGATTTAATGCTTTTAATGTGTCATTTGTCTCATTTTTAATTGCAGCTAAGGCATCTTTAGCCTTTACGTCATTTACATCTACACGTTTCCAAAGGTTTAGCATGTTTAAAGCCCTACCTCTAGCGTAAGAAGTAGTTCCTTTTATCTGCATTAAATACTGAAGTCTGTCTAATACTTGATCTTGAGCACGTTGTACAGTACCAACTTTGTCTGCATACAATCTTGCACCTTCTGCCATATCAGAAACTTGGCCTGCTAAAGATGTACTTACATATGCTTGAGCACGAGCAATATCCATATTGATGAAGTCATTAGAATATTTTTTTATTGCTCCCATTACACCTGCATATGCCTCATCATTTAGAACTCTTGCTCCTGTACTTACATCAACACCTGAGAAAGTCTTTAAGAAAGTATCCATTTCCTGAACATCTAACTTATATAAATCAGCAGCTATCTCTGTACCAGCTAATACTATATCTTCATGGCTAAGGTATTTACCATTACTTGCTCTATATCCATATTTAGAATCTTTGAGTAAATCAGCAGCTCTGGTGATTAGTCGATGTCCAGCATCGTTACCATTAACAACGTACTCCATTGCTCCTGGTGTCATTACTGATCCAACTCTTCCGTTAATAGTATCGATATTATTTAAGATCTTAGCTTGATCTACAGAAGCTCCAAATATTCCACTTGGATCACCTGTTCTTGCACCTGATTCTCCGTAGTCAAAGGCGTCATGATAACCGAGTATGGGTTCAGTTGGTTCTCCAACTTGACCAAGTTTGACTTCTCCTATTTCAGTAAGTTGATCGTAACGTCTCTTAGCTGATTGCAATACTACATTTTCAAGAGGATCAGTTGATAGTTCTTCCTCTTGCATGTTCTTTAAGATATTAGCTGCTTTTTCATTTTCAGGTACCCATTGGGTAGCTCTAGCTACACCTCTTAAAGACTTAGCTAATTTACCTACAGCAGTTAGTAAGTCAGCAGCAAAACCAATACCTAAACCTTCAAGTATATTCTTCTTTCTTTTTAGATCAGGTTCGTCATCGTCTAACGTAGCAAAGTCATCTGAGACCCAGCCATATGTTTCTGGCCAAGTCTTCTTTAACGTGCCTAAAGCATTATGATCTTTCTCTTGTACAGGTGCTATAGCATCAGCGATCACACCTGAACCACCAGCTAATCCAGTCTTTGCAAACCATCTAAAGAAGACATCATTACCTAGTTTCCAATTTCTAGCGGTATGAGCTTTCATAGCTACACCACCTAATCCTCTAGTGATGAAGATTGTAGGAACAACTACTTGAGATATCTCTCTAATGGTTTGTGTTACGTCGTTTTCGAATTCAGGAATGTTTGGTAAGTCTAAAACTTCACCTGGCATTACTGTGTTATATAAGCTAATACCCCAATCAAGCGTGCCTGTTGGTATAGCTAAAGCAGCTTCAGCTGTAGTTTTTAGAGCGTTACCTTTTTCCTTTTCTTCTTTTGGTTCTACTTCCGTAGAAGTAGTTGGTTGTTGAGATTGCGATTCTTGAGCAGGAGCTTCCGTAGAAACTTCAGACAAAGGATCTTCAATAGTTGAAGCATCTATTTGCCTTTGCATTTCATTGACGTCATCTTCGTCAAATGAACCATACTCATTTAAATCAACCTCAAACGGTTGATCTTCCATTAGTTATTTCCTTATAGGTAAGTGTGATACGTCTCCTGAATTTTTATAGTTACTAACAGCTAGTTCTCTTTCTTGGTCTTCATCTAGATCTAATATGCTATCAACCCAATTATTTATTAAACTAACTGTTTCGTTTCCTATAATACTAAGTTCTTTCATAATATTCTCACCAACTTGTTTACCTAAATCTGAATCAGGATCAAATTCTTCATCCAAAACTTTCACACCGCTAGGTAGGGTCGTTGCTGTTAAATTTGGATTATTAGAAGGCATTTCAGGTTTTAACTTTCCAGACCTTACATTTGGGTTGGCAGATTCTTCAGGAGGTGGTGCTAAGTAATTTGCAAATTCTTTTAACTTAAAGTCCTTTACAAAATTCTCAGCTACAGTATTCCAATGCTCTCCCCAATCTTCAAACTTATCACCAACAGCACTTCTCGCTTTCCACGATAAAACATTAACAGCCATACCAAATCTATCCCAATCAACTCCTTCAGTAGAAGTAGTAGGTGGCATCTGCATGAAACCTAAATCTTGTTCAGTAAAGCCAAAATTAGATGCCAGTGTGGGATGTCTATATAAAAACTCCATAGCACTTGCAGAAGTGCTGTAATCCATACTGTTAGCTTCGGACCAATCAAACAAAGATTTACCTAAATTATTAGGGAAAAGTTCTAAATTTGGCTCTCCTGTATTGGTAGCGATTTTCCCCCAAATACGTGCAGCAGTATCGAATGTTTTATTAGATAAAGTAACGTTGTCTGCTTTATTGGTGTTGTTATCAAACTTCTCTATAGATGGAGGTTTATTCCCTAGAGTTGGTAATCCGTGTAGTTGTAAGACATCATTCATCACATCAAACTTACTCTTCTTACCATCAGCGAGATATTTATATAGGGTATCTATTTCACCTGGATAATCAAAAGAAGTCGGGTTAGCACCAGTCTTTAGATAATCAGACATTGATTCGACTAACTCCTCTTTACTAATCAGTTTTCCGATATTCTCCGAAGTTAAGATAGTCTCCTTATAAGTTGATAATATTTCTTTCTGTCTTTTAACCTCTTCGTTGTGTAGTTTATTAGTTTGCTTAAGTTCTTTTCTAGTAAGGGTACCAGGAATATTAATATAGCCGTCTTCAGTGAAGTTTTTTCGAGAACTAGTATAAGTATCTAACCAAGCTAATGTAGATTGCCTAGCAAAATCAGCAGGGTTAGGGTGATCGTTTGCTATAGCTGTAGCAAGGAATGCGTCAAATTTTGTTTTAGCATAACGTTCCATAGGTTTAACTGTAGGATTCTTTTTATCAATTCCTCCTTGATTGATTTTAAAAGCTATAGCTGTATTTACCTCTTCTATAAACTCTTTCACAGGACCACCAGCTTGTTCCTCTGTGAGTCTCGTAGCAAACTTTTTTAACGTCTCATCTTGTTGTATTTGGGAACTATATTTAGAAAGTTCTGAAATAGTTAATGTACCATTTCTCATTTGCTCATAAGCTTTACCTTTCTGTTCTATATGGGCTGAACCTTTAGCAAATTGTGTGACAAACCTATTTATTCTTGTACTTTCATACCCTGGGTATTTCTTATATAACTTAGCTTGCTCTTTCGTTACAAAGGCTAGTTTCTCATCATCAGGTAAGTCAGCCGCCTTTTCTAGAATAATTCTTTCCTCTTTCTCGAATCCAGTTTGAATTTTTGCTTGTTTAGCAGCTTCTATATCTTTTTCAGCTTCTTCTAATGTATCTTCTAACTCTAGATATCTACTTGGCCAAACATCTTTAAGCTTTCCTGGTTTACCAGTAGTTGGATCTGTAACTATTTGATTTCCTAGTTCGATAAACTTATTCCTAGTAAACTCCCCTGTTTTCATTTGAGATTCTATAACTTTTATAGTTTCATCTAAAGCTGCTTCTTCAGATATAGGACTCCCATTATCATCTACAGTAAGACGCATTGCTTGGTGTAAGTCATTAAAGGATGATTTCTTATGATTAGCTTCTCTAAATACATCAGCAGCTTTTTCTTTATCTTCAAATGATCTTTTAATCGAATCCATTGTTGTATATTGCTTCATCAACGCAGCTTTAGCTTCTATAGATTTAGCAAACAAACCTTCTTCCTCAGCTTTGATTTCAGTACTAACACCAGCTAATCCGTTTATTCTTATATATTCTTTTCTTAGTTCTTTTAGTGCAGCTGCTTTTTCTTCTAACGTCTCAGCTGTTTTAGGTGTTAGGTTTTTGCCTTCATATACAAATTCAAGTGTATCATTTTTAATCATCTCACCCTGTAGCCAAGCCTGTACATTATTAGCTGCTATCTCTGATCTACGTTTAGTGTACTCATATAAAGCATGACCTGATAGATTCTCTATCTTCTTAGCTTGATCATAGTTACCGGATTCTTTAAGTACATCCCTTGCTACCTTTTGAGTGTTCTTTTTATTCTCGTCTAAGGTTTTAACACCATCATCATAAGTTTTTTGATCCTCTGGAGAGACTGGACTTTTACCAGTCTTTTCCATCATTTCCATACCCTGCTCATCAGCTAATACTATGGCTTCTTCTTTTTCTCTTTCAATACGTTCTTTGTCTCTAGCTACCAACTCTTCAGATAGCTTACTGTTAAAAGTAGACGCAAGTTTTAATAGTCTATCTTGACTATCGTTTTGATACTGGACTTTAGTTCGACGTCGTTGCGCTCTTCTGTCGATATTTCCAAATTCGTTTTCTTCGAATCTGGATAGTGCTTGTCTAATACTCATAGTTTATGCCTTTGCGGGTTTTGATTTAAGACTGCTGAATGTTTGACTTGCATCCATCAGATTAGAGCCAATACCTAGTGCTAAATGAGCGAATGAGTCCTGCTCTACTAATTCACTGTCACGTAGGATTGGTCTTGTTCCTGGTATAGGTCTACCAGCTGCTTTCTCAACTCTCTTAGCATGGTTACTTAGCTTCACTTCATTAGCTGTCATTTCACTAGAAAGTTGGTTTTCTGCAAGTTTGCCAGATAGTTGTGCGCTTAGTTTTCCCATCTTCATTCCATGCTCAAGTACAGCTTTACGCCAATCAGTATTTCCAGCACGTCTACCAGCCGATCCAGTTTTTCCAGCAGATCCAACAGACATCATTTTGGCAAAACTAATGTATGAATCATTCGTAGCATCAGCAACAGCATTCCAAGCTTGTACTTGATTCTTAGCTATTATTTGATTTGCTTTGACCCATGTGGCGTCATTTGCAGCCTCTTGATCTTGGTTTTCACTCCAGAAGGCGATCCAATCGTTGTCCCATTTAGTCTGCCATTGAAAGATGTCATCGTTATGTTCATCTATTATTAACTGTCTTTCTCTAGATAGTTTATTTCTATTACCGAAGAACTCTTGAACTGTAGTTCCTATATCTAATCCAGCTGTTAAAGCTGCGGTGTTAAAGGCAGATCTGTCGTCGTAACTAGTTCCTTGTTTTTTTGGAGGGCACATAATGGTATTTTACAAAATTCTAAAAATGGTAAATTATTGGGACCGAATGTGATCTCTCTTAGAAAGTTAAATCCCAAAAATCTAAGGAGTTTGATATGGGTACCGTTTCGTTTATCAACAACATTCCAAATTAATTTATTGGGTCTACTGTTTACGTAACGTAGTTTGTCTTTAGCAAACTTCAATGGATATTCTTTAACAGCGGATGAACATAACATCCATATTTTGCCATTTGTTTCTGTACCACCTATAGCGGCAATCTTGCCGTTAGGAGATTTCCAATAGCATGCATTCTCTGTAGCTAAAGATGATAGAACTATAGACATAATACTGTCATGTCCATAGCCTTCTGTACATTCCCTTTTGTCAGCGAATAGTAAGTCAGAAGCTACTGTAATAGCAGCTTCTGGAGTTAGTGGATAATAGTTTTTAGGTAGATTAAGCACGTCGATAAAATCTAGGGTTATAATCTCCTTCCCAATTCATCGAATGAAGTGTAGCGGGAGACGGGTGTGAAGCTTTAAGTTGTACGGTTAGGTTTGTATTTTTTTCGTATACTGGAACAGTGTGAATATAATCATCTGATATAGGTAAAGCGTTACCTGCGTAATTACTCCAATCTACTGATTCAAAAGTATTGTTATAATCTGCTCTTCCTTTACGTTTAAGTGTAGTCTGTATTTGACCACTTTCTCCAAAAGTAAAATGAAGTCTGTGAACTACTAACGACGACCTGGTATCGGATACTTGTTTATTACCACTAGATTTAGTTGCATAGATTGTAGGTAGTTCAACTAACCAATCAAATAGATAACCTAGTATTAAATTAGCTCCTGTCCAATCTCCATCTACTTCTAAATTACTACCATTGACAGTTACTAAACCATACCTACCTAAGTCATTACCAGCATTGTTATTATATAAAGCTAACTGTTTAGTGCTGTCATAACCAGTAGGTTTAGGAAATACAGTTTTCTTAGTTGTAGCGTTATAAGTATTAGTCGCTAAAGAACTTACTGTAGAGTGGGTATCTAAATGAAGAGTATAAGCACCATCATCAGGTATGCTCTCTGTATCGGTTCTCTTTTTAACATCAAAACCTTGCAACGTATAGTTAGAACCATTCTTCAGAACTACGTAGTAGACGTCATCTAATATAGAATGATAAGTTACAGTCCCAGGTAATTCCCATCTAAACCAAGCTGATTGAACACGTTTCTCTCCAGTATTGTAGTATCTATATCCCCATACCTCACTTTCATTTATATCTCCAAATAGAATTATATTGTTTTCCCTAGAGACGGTAGTATTAGTGATTCCAATTGGAAGTTTTTTAGAAACAATTTTACTTTGTTCTATGACAACAGGTTCGCCTTCTCTTCTAACTTCTGATATTTCAAAGAACCTAGCATTCTTACCAGTACTGTTGATAAAACCATTAGTCACTCCTAATGAAAATGGATTTGTCTTATGATTAAAATTATAAGCTGATAGATAATTTACTTTAGCTGTACTTGAAGTAAGAGCATCACTATCTGTCGTTAGCATAAATTGTTGATTAGAGCTATGTAGCAGTAATCCACTATTAACTTCTATTCCGTCGTATAAAGTAGTTGGGAATGTAGAGCTAGCTTGTAAATCTATAGGATCATCACCACTAACTGCCATAGCAGTTGTAGACCAGAAATTAAAGAAATCATTAGTTTGAGAGAGAATTATATTCGCTCCACTCAAGGCAGTTAATCTGTTTCTAAAGAATAAAAGTTTGTTTATTGGATTTCCGATAAATGATGGTTCAGGGTTAGTTAGATCATCACCAACAGTTCTATCAATCCAAGCTGGCTTTGTTACTTCAAATGCACCGTTAGCATATGTTTGGCTAGATCCACCATTAATTGCATAAGTACCAGGATTAATTCTAACCAGACTTACAGGCATTTTATCTGCATCAAAAGCAATATTGATACCTGGTTTTGCACATTCAACCCAGACACCATTACCAAACCTATCTGCTGTAACTGTTGAAGCTACATTATCTACCTGAAATTTTAAGTAGTAATCATCATCTTCTTCTGCACTGTTGACTATCTTAACTACATAGTTATGCCTAGCTGATTTAGGTAATTCACCAGGACTGTTACCTTCTGATGTTGTTACACTCATTAATGAGTTTTCAGGAGTCGTTACGTTAAAAGCAGTTGTATGTTTTATATGTAAGCAGTTACCTACAATAGTTGTTGTCATACCAGAAGGCTTAAGTGCATCTAGTGCTGTTTTCATACCACCTAATATGCCAGCAGCAGTTATCGCTTCATCTGCATTAGCTGATGTTGGCTCAGGTCTTACGAGGCAGGTAGGTTTACCATTAGAATCATTTGGACCTTGAGCACCTGTTAAACTAGCTTGTGATCGAAGTACTACATGATTAGTTATTTTTACATTTCCAGTAACACCTTTCTCCATAGTAAATGCGACGCTATTACCAGTGCTATAACCTTCACCACCAAAATGTAATTGAGCAAATGTTTGATAAGAGTCGTCATAGTTTGGGTGACTGTCTGTAGAACCACCACCTTCTGCTATTGGCTGACATCTAAGATCAACTTCAAATCTTAAATTATTAGATGCTTTGATTACTTCTCTTGCCATCTTTGAACATTTACCGTCATTGCTTCCTGTATTACCTAGACCTTCATTTGCAGCGATTGCTGTTGCTCTATTAGTTGTAGTAATAGTTGTATCACCTGGATCTCTTAAATCTAAGGCATACTGTTTACCATGAGATACAGCTTTTATTTCTATAACAGCTTCATGTACCTCAGCAGCAGAAGTAGTGGCTGACATTGCAGTCGCCACAGTTCTATTAAGTAGAAATGTATTCTGATTAATAGTTAATGACTGTATATCTGTATCATCTGTCCAGCCAGTTAGGTAAGTGCAAGCATTAGTCCCAGGAACTGAAGCATAATCAACAGGTATAACAGCACCATCTCTTGTTCTCCATATTTGGATAACACCTGACGTGTTGACATTACCTATATATTGATCTGTTGAATTTTCATAAATATGAAACCAACTTAATGTACCACTATTAGGAGTGATAGCGGATATAAGTTTACCACCAGGTCTTTTAATTAAACCGTGAGTTATATCAGGTATGCCATTTTTTATATCATTAACTTGTCCAGGTGATTTTAGTTCGTCTGGTTGTTGAGATACCCCTAATATATAGTTGGGTACTTTCTGTGATATACCTGCCATATTATCTCCTCAACCCAATATAAGGTTTATAAGTATTGAATGATGATTCATGTGGATAACCTAAGTAATTATGATCTCCTTGATTACATTCATACTCCATACATGCTGCTCTAGCTTGTTCTTCTTGTGTTTGTAAAAGCTGTACTAACTGAGAATTTGTTACCATCTGAGTGGCAGCTCTACCAGCAGCTTTATAAGTAATCAAACGTTTAAATATAGAAGGTAAATCTTCAAATTCAAATAGCCATACAATGTTGACAAATTGGTCATCAGTCCATACATCAGTATGGTTTACTTTGTCGTATAGACGTCCATTGCGTTTTACTACATCTATAAATTTATCTTCTGAATCTGCTAGATCCATCCGTAAAGCATTGGTATCAAACAATATATAACCATTAGCGTCTGGAGTTTTCTTTACATGGTCTTCTCTATTAAAATGCCATCCTTCATTTTGGACATCTATATTGCTTTGCTTAAGTAGGTTATATACAAAAGCTATCTCTGGGTTTTGATAAGTAGATATATTATTTACTGTGCTAACTACTCCTAGTGTTGTAACTGGGGATTGTCCAATCGCTCCCAGTATTGTATTCACTGCGGATAGTTCTGTATCGGGATCAATAGTCGAGGGAGTCGAAGTCATAAGATATATGAATAAAAAAAAGGAGGACCGAAGTCCCCCTTATATGAACAATAAATGTATTACCAGCTATGTGTGTTAGAGCCAGATGTAGCAGGAGCTGCACCAGCAATAAGTTCTACACAAGCAGCAGGGTTTAGGTAGTCAGCACCCATAGCCAAACGGCCAAGGATAACGTCACCTTGATAAACCACTGATACGTCGCCTGAAGTTACCTGAACCTGTGGTCCGATAGCTTCAACTACAGCTGCACCTTCCTTCTGGAATATAACTCCACAAGAATGTGCGAATCTTTCATCAGTACCGTAGTCGTTACGTGAACCATAGTTAGTACCAGTTACAGCTTCGTCGTCGAGCATATCTTCGCCAACGAATGTACCTAAGTTTCCAGGTGATGTTTCACCAGGGTCAGCTGCACCAGCGGTGCCTCCTAACTTAGTACCATAGTTTCCGAAGAAAGGTACGTTCATTGACTTGTAGATCTTGATGCCTGCAATTTCAATGATTCCGTTACCAGACTGCAAAGCAGTACCTTGTACGTCACGGTTGATTAGACCGTTAGAGGATACGTTCTGGATAAGAGCATAGTACTGTCTTGGGTTAAGTACAGCTACTCTTCCTTGTCCACTTACACCCTTTTCATCTAGGGCTGCAGCAGCATCATAGAAAGCATCTACTAGCTTATCTGAATCGTATGCGTTGTTAGCTGCGTCTGTAGTACCAACACGAATCTGAGATCCACCTGGTTCTACGAAACCTGTAGCTGAAACTGGAGAAGCTGCACGAGCACCACGAACGATAGATCTGAAGATCTTACGGTCATATGTTTGTGCTAAAGCGTAACCAATTTTTCTTGAGATTTCTCCCCTTAATTCGTAGTGTGCCAATGTTTCATCTAATTCATAGACGAAAGCACTTGAGATTAATAGGTCATCACATGTGACTGTCTTCTCAGCTACTGGAGGCGCATTGTCACTGTTACCCAAGATGCTCTGGCCTGGAATGTGATATTCCGCCTTCGTTCTACCTGTGTAGATGAACTGCAATGAGCGTCCATTCTTAAGGGTTCTCTTGGTAACTAGATCACGTGCAATAGCCTCATGCTGGAAGCCTTTGAAAAGCTCACCAGAGAAGATCTTTAAATATAGATCTCTGTTATTTGACGCATTACCAGTAGCGTTAGCCCTACCTTGAAAGGTTACTGGCGCGGTACTGTGCGTACTTTGTTGTGCCATTGTTATGGATAAAGTTTATATTTACGTTTCTCAGCTGAAATTTTTTTGATCAATTTGTTGTGGTCTATCCCACCGTCTAGACGGCAAATAGGTATCCGCGTACGGGCTAAATGCCATATGAAAAAGAGGTCCGACTCTGAGGTGCCTCTGTTCCTAGATTATTTAGTGACATACTTATTGAGTACTTCAAGCTGATCATGATATCTCGATATCTTATCTAGCTCTAGACCAATAGCTTCTGTTATGTCAGAGTGTTCGCCAATACCAGCGGGGTTAGTTAAGTAAACTTCTACATTAGCTAGATGCTTCTGTATCTCCCCGTTCGCATGTGCCTTCACTGCGTTGATTAGTTGTGTTCTCATTCTGGGTAGATCGATGGTAGTTCACATGAGACCATTCAACAAAAATAAAAAAGGATAGCAGTAGAAATACCACTATCCATAATTCATTTAGTTTCTCACTAACTCGTGAGAGCCTCTTCCAAAGAATCGTAGTCGACTTCTTTTTCTTCTTTTTCTTTATGTTCTTCTGGTTTGTCATGGTGTGCTTCAGGACTTAACCAAGTCACTGATGCTGGAGAGTGAGTGCTTTGTTGAGACATCACTCTTCCTTCTTCTCTTCCTTCTTCTCTTCTGCAGGAGCTTCATATCTCCTAGCAGGTCTTTTGTCTGTGTTGTTATTCGGCATTAGAATGAATACTTAGCTCCTAGTTTCGTACCCCATAAGTTATCAGTATCTTCATCAAAGATATTTGAGAAGGCTACTTCACCATAGATACCTAACTTTTCAGTAGCAGATACAGAACCTCCTACTTTACCTGACCAATTAGAGTCAGAGTCAACACCATCTGCGGCATTGATTGTCTTACCGCCCTGTGCATACCAGTCAAAAGAACCTAATGAGTTCTCATAACCTACATGTAAGTCGGTAGCTCTTGATGTATAATCAGATCCAGTGTAAGAACCATTGGTTTCTACGTTTACATATGGACCAGCCATTGCAGGTGTAGAAGCTAGAGTGGTTGCTAGGACAAGTGCAAGTTTTTTCATTGATTAATTAAATAGTTTTTGTATAAGTAACGCCGCGATACTTTAGTTTTACAGTCATTGTAATTCCTTAGTACCAAGACCCCGTTCCATGCCTTGGTTTCATGCGTCCCAGTAGGGGATGAACGGACGTGACGTTAAGCGATAGGTGCGACTTCTTTAACCGCTAAGTCGAGCGGGAAATTATGAGCATTCCGTTCGTGCATAACTTCCATGCCTAAGTTGGCACGGTTGAGGACATCACCCCAAGTGGGGACGACTCTCCCATTAGCGTCAACGACTGACTGATTAAAGTTAAAGCCGTTGAGATTAAAAGCCATAGTGGAGATTCCCATAGAGGTAAGCCATATGCAAGCGACGGGCCAAGTAGCCAGGAAGAAATGTAAACTGCGACTATTATTAAAAGAAGCGTACTGGAAGATGAGTCTCCCAAAGTAGCCATGAGCCGCAACGATGTTATACGTCTCTTCCTCTTGACCGAATTTGTATCCATAGTTCTGAGATTCAAGCTCAGTTGTTTCACGAATAAGTGAGGAAGTAACAAGACTTCCATGCATAGCAGCGAATAAAGCTCCACCGAATACCCCTGCAACACCGAGCATATGGAACGGATGCATAAGGATATTGTGCTCTGCCTGAAAGACAA
>VTLG01012274.1_pt1 | contig 32753 bp, 16 predicted proteins | sample 4694571 | NCBI WGS metagenome assembly VTLG01 (sample SAMN12604809, study PRJNA352737) | marine metagenome | biome: ENVO:00000447; feature: ENVO:00000209|ENVO:00000569|ENVO:01000036; material: ENVO:00002151; isolation source: viral sequences binned using virsorter ...
TTTTAACAGTCTTAGACATCTTGACTCCTAATTGAGTCTTTTTACCAGAGAATCCTTGACCTACAACTTGACCTGCTCTACCACGCATAGAACACATCAATAGATTTTCATACTCTAGATCAAAGTTGAGAATAGCAGCAACTTGATCTCCTACATCATTTACCTCACATAAAATGAAAGCATCATTATAACTCTTTGCTACTTCCCATATAATATTAGGGAATAGCATAGGTTTAACTTCATTATTTCTAAACTTAGCAACAACCCTATGAGGGAACTCTGTAATATCAATAACAACAAAAGCAGAGTAATCTCCCCCTACTCCTCTTGCTACGTCTACTGTAAGAACATAATCATGGTCTTTTTTAACTTCTTCATATACATCTAATCCCCCACTTCTAGTTTGTGGTTCATCATATACTAATACTCTTAATTTACTAGGAGCAATAAGAGTATCAACAGAACCTAAGAATTCACATTCAAACTCAACTTTGAACTGTGCTTCTGAAGTATTAGCAATAGTAGATTTCTTCCACTTCTCATCCCTACCAGGAACTTCACTCCAATGAACGTCCGTAGGAATATACTCATTCTTCTGTTTCTCAGCATCATGCCACAACCTATAGAAGTGGTTCATACCATGAGGCGTAGAGACTATGATAACTTTAGTGCTCTTACCTGAGGTAATAGTAGGATAAACTGAACTGAAGAATGAGTCAGCAATATGGTTAGGAACAAAAGCAAATTCATCCAAGAATAGGATGTTGAATGACATACCCCTAACAGCAGATGCTGATGTAGAAGCAGCAAGAATCTTAGATCCATTCTCTAATTCTAGACTTCCTCTATTCCAAGATATAATACCTTGTTGCATCCACTTAGGTAAATTCTCATATGCAGTCTGCAATCTACCTAGCAGTTCTCTAGCAGTGGCTGCTTTGTTAGCTAGTATACCGACATTTACACTATCATTAAAAACAACATAGTGAAGTAGATATGCCACACAGGTAGTAGACTTACCAGTCTGTCTGGGCATCTTACAGATATTGAATCTGTTCTCATGGAAGTTCTTAATTAACTTTTTCTGAAAATGATAAGGTTTGAAAGGAGTCAGACCTTCATCAAGACTTACAATCTTGACATACTTCTCTGCAAAATAAATTGGATCATTTCTACAAGCATAAAACTCAAGAATTTGTTCTTGACTAAACTCTTGTGCTACATTTGCTTTTTTTAGGTTGGGATTACCTAGATAAATGTTGTCTGACATAATAACCTCCTACATCATTTCATACTTTCCAAACTTTTTGTCATGCTCCCTAGTCTTTATAGTCATATCTATAATTTTTTCTAGTTGCTCAACTTTCTTTTTCAATTCTTTATTTTCTACCTCCGATTTGGAGGAGTGGTTCTCCTTGGTCATAATTGGAAACTTGGTAAGACCAGAGTTTAGATCCAGGATATACTTTATCTACTTGATCCTGAACTTCTCTGCGTGATGGTTGCTTGATTGAAGGGAAAAACATTTTTATCATGTAGCCTTTTCCTCTCCATCCAAGATATACGTCAATTACATTTCCTCTACGAGCTTTTAGTTGCGTCGACTCTTTAATACTCTCCTGTCGAAACTCCTTAAAGGAAATCATTCTATTAATACATCATTTACCTTAATATTTAGCGATCTACTGCAGTTGAAAATACTTTAAACGTAGTTGAAGTAGTAGAGGAGGCATATCCAATGAGTCTCATTACTCCACTATTAATATCTGTATTATAAGTTGCTATTCCTGTTGGTACATTGATAGTTCCATATTCAGTCATATATGTATTAGTTCCATCATGAATAACATGGATAGTTGTCATATTATAATTAGAACCTTGAGTTGCCTGTATCTGATAAGTAGCAGATCTATATGCAGTAGTAATTCCTACAATAACCACTCCACTAGTAGAAGTAACAGTTTTAGAAGTTCCTCTTATTTCTCCAATAGAAGTATCAAAAGCAGTAGCAGTTACAACTCCCACAAAATTAGCATTACCACTAGCATCCGCAATTTTACTTCCACCTACTTCAATTGTATTGCTAGAAGCATTAATAGTAATTCCAGTTCCAACATTAACTACATTAGCATCACCATCAAAAGTAATAGATGAAGAACCTACAGTAAGAATACCAACTATAGTGGCATTCCCTTGAATATTCATATCACTTCTACCAGTAATAATACCAATAGAATCAATATTTTTTACATCTTCATAAGTAGCTATTCCAGTTACAGAAAGATGTTTTACTGTAAGATTATTTCCAGAACAAGAGTCTGCTAATTCAGAAGGAGAACCAGCTAAAGCAGTACTAGCAATACCAACCCAACTATTAGAAGAAGTCTGGTAAATTAATAAGTCATTATTAGTACTATCAAAATTTACATCATCAAGATCTTTAATAAATCCTGCACCACCTCCACCGATGGTATATAATTGCTGCTCAACTCTATTAACAAATAACCTATAGTTTGCTGCTAAGTCTTGAAGAGTAGCAAATTTCTGATCTGTAGCAGTAAGAGGATCATTACCTTGTTTCTCTTTAGGATCAGGTCCTATAGGTCTTGCTGGATTTACATCACCATACTTAGCAGTCCATTCATTTAATTCTACTTGCTTTCCCTTTATATCCTCAACAATCTTATAAAGGTCTGCAATATTAACAGTATGAGTTTCTGTCTTATCACTTAACTTCCTAATATCCTTATCATAGTATTTTACTTCTGGAAGATTAGCAACTTCCTCTTTCAATCCATTGAAGTAATTTCTAATTTCTTTATTAGAATCTCGATACTTACTATTAGACTCATCTATCTTTTTCTCAATATTCTGTTTTGCTTCATTCAGTTTACTTAATACACTCTTTTTTAACTTCCTATCATCATCTTTAAACTGATTCCTATGCTCATATATTTTAAGAGCAGTCTCTTTCAATTCCTCATATATTTTATCCTTGGTTTCTTGTAGATACTCTTTTACTTCCTTAATCTCAACCTTCTTTTCAAAATCCTTAAGTTCTAGATTCTCTGTAAGATTCTCTATATCCTGATTAAATGTATCTTTAAGGGTATGTAAGTTATCATTGACCTTTTCGAAGTCATCATCAATTACACCAAAGGTCTTGCCAATCCAAGAAAAATCTGGTACTTGATTAACCTCATTAACCCACTTAGGGAACTTAGGAATATCTCCTCTAACCCCTTCAATATCTTCTTTTAGTGCTTCTATCTGATCTTCATAATATCTTACTTCTGGGACTTCTGGAATGCTTTCCCTTACTTGTTCTATATGAGTTAAAAGTTCTTGTAGTTCATTGTCATATGACTTTATCTCAGGTATCTCAGGAATACTTTCTTTAACATCATTAACTAAACGTAATAATTCAGGCCAAGGGGGAACTATATCCTTTACTTCAGCAAAGGTTTCGCCATTAGCATCTTCTATAGTTTGTACAGCTTCTTCTATTTCTTCTTCTTTTTCTATATAACTTTCTACAGATGGTAAATCTTTTTCTTCTACAAGATCAGCAACTGACGGTAATTCTTCATTACTTTCTTCAAAGTCGTCAATCGATGGTAAATTTTTATAGTCGTCAGACATGTTATGAGTATCAAAATACTGTGGGATTTCTCTCCCTATACTTTATTTATTATCTTCAATATTAACAGACTTCAACATCTTTGCCAACTCTGCTGTAGAACCAACAAAAAGAGAATTATTAACTGTACTAGGTCCTTTAGATGCTTTCTCTTCTTCTACATCTTTTAACTTCTTCTGCAAGTCCATTAACTTATCAGTAGCATCAGAAACACTCTTTATCAACTGACCAGCAACTTCATATGCCCTTGGCATCTCACTATCCTGTGCAAGTTCAAGAATACCATTAATTGCTTCCTGACCCTTCTCTATGATGCTATAAAGGTTTCCTCTAGTATACTCATAGTCTTTTTCAATATCAGTTCTTTCATGTCTTTCTGGTTTAGTTATTCCAACCTCAGTTGATTCTGTAGGAACTATCTCTCCAGAAACATTAAAAGTATCATTCAATTCATCAAAGTTTTTAGTCATTAGATAGTTCCATCAAAACCAAAGTCATCTCCAAATTCTATAGCATTATTATCAGTAGAAGTGATAACTTTAACTTCTGCACCATTTACATGGTCTACAGCAGCAGTATTATCTTGACCCCTCTTAACAGTTAATGCTGTTCCTGAAATGGATTCGACATACATTTCCTCCTGATCTATGTATATGTAATTGGTTGCTTCTATACCACTAGCACTAGTTACATTAATAATAGCAATAGTAGAATCTATATTCTCACTCAAGTTTGTAGTGACTGTATCACCATATGCCTTAGTTGCTCTAGGTACAACACTATAAGTAACTTCTCTAGTTGGAGTAGATGTCTTACCACCAGCAACATATCCAATAGATGCTTTCTTGATAACATCCTTGGTAATATCTGTATTGACAGGACCAAACATATAGGTCTTGGCAGTAAATCTCATAGTATAGATAAGTGCTCTTCTAGTAGAAAAATCACTCTCATAATCATCACTAGTAGTGATAGAATTTAAAACAATAGGAATATCTCTTTTCTCTCCAATAGTATCAACTAGGTCTACTGATACAGTATATGCAGGTTGAAAGTATGGGAGGATTTGCTCTACTATCTGAAGCATATCATCATTTAACTTAGTGAAGATACTAAGTTCAAAATCAAGATTATATGGTACAGGTAAATATGTCTTTGCTATTGTACTCTTATCCCCTTTAACACCTTTTAAAAAAGTTTGTGTAGTTGTTGATTTCCTTGCAGGATCATAATTAAGACCATTTAGTTCAAATGACATTCTTGGGAGACTAATTTGAACTGGTCTGTTTAGATCAGGTACTTGCTCCAATCTTGCTAAGAATTTTTGAGTAGGACCATAAGCAAGAGGAACCTTAGTCGTACTTACAACAGAACCATCACTATTTTCGTGGTTTATATTAATATTATTAAAGATAGAACCAAAGGATATAATGGTCCTCCTCATTATTTCGTGATAAAAATATTCAAACATTCTCGATTCCTGTTATATCAATAAACTATTTAGGGCATTCCAAATGGATTGGTCTCTGTGAAGTCTATTATATTATCAGCAGCACTTTGTATAGGACTATTTTCAGCAAATCCATCATCAGTATTAGTAGAAGAAACTAATTGATATTCATAGGTTGCACCTGATGTTTCTCCTGTAATAACTTCTCCAACTGTAAATGCACCTGTAGTGATTGAAACATTGAGTTCCATAGTAGATGCATCCCAAGATTTAACTCTACCAGTAGAACCACTTACAGAACCAGTTACTACTTCATTAAAGACATAGTTTCCAGAACCACCCATGTAAGGTGCAGTGACTGTAATAGTTGGAGGACTGGTATATCCAGATCCAGCATCAGTAATACCAATTTGGGTAACAATACCTACTGTATTACCACTACCTACATATGCAACTGCAGTTGCTGTTCTACCTGCTCCAGGAGGTGCTGAGAAGGTGATTGTAGGTGTTGTGGAGTATCCACTACCTCCAGATGTAATTGTGACTATTCCAATAGCTCCATCAGATACAGTGGCAGTAGCAGCAAATCCTGCACCTCCACCACCAACTGTGTATACTTCAGGTTCTTGTCCTACAGTATACCCATAACCTGGATTAATAATATCTATCCTTTGAATCTTATAAGATTTCTCACCATCATAATCTACTAAATCATCCCTCATAGATGCTATACCTATAGCAGTTAATCCTGCCGAAGGAGCAGAGGAAATAGCAACTCTTGGAAGACTAGTATAATCATATCCTCTATTTGATATAGTAACCTTACTTAATGCACCATCAACAATACCAGCTGTAAGAACTGCAGTTGTTCCTGATGACACTAGAGTAAGTGTTTCAATGTAACCTGCTTCCTCTAGGTTATCATCAATATCACCCACTCCTGTATCTATGACCTCATCCTCATATCTGTAAAGCTCACATCTGAGTTCATATACATAATTCTTCTTTAACTGATAGAATGGTTTTTCATGCTCTACAAACTTAATCTCAAATAATCTATCTCCTAATGGAAAATATATTAAGTCTCCCTCTTTAGGTCTAGTTGCTAATTCTATGTTTGGTATATTCTTAATAAGTGGAGTAATATAGTTTTCAAATCTATCTCTTGATATGATAAGAGTTAAATCATCTAATGCCTGAACACCAAACTTAGATAGAAGAGAACCTTGACCTTCATATCCATCAAAGGTATCTACATATGCTTCTAATGGAATTGCTTCCTCGAACTTAGATTCTATGACCTCCTGTATTACAGTGGTCTTTGTAATATATCTTCTAGGAATATAATATACATCTACTCCATACATCTTAATCTGCTCATTGATTAAGCTTTGGACTAGATTCTGTTCTGTAGAAGATCCTTGTAAGAAATAGGGATTAAGTGCCATATTCTTAACCTATCATATCCAATGGAGGAAGTTCGTAAGTATTAGACATATTCTCTCTTATCTTTTCTAAATCCTTTTCTGCATCTTCATACATTTCTCTTCCATTTAATTCAATTCCTCCAGGTAATTTAACACCTTGAAATTTAAGCATATTTTGTCCCCATTGCTTCTTAATTAATGCAGTAGCATAAGGTTTTAGAAAGGAATCATTCCATACTCTAGGATAATCTGATGGATCTAACATTCTAAAGCAATCAATAACAAAAAAATCACCAGCAGTAACACTATCCCAATCAATATCCAAATACATTCTATCTTGTCTTTTATTAAATCTAATCTGTTTCTGTGTAGTTAATAAAAAATTAATATCTTCAAGATATGTCTTAGTCATAGCATAAGAAAGAAGTTCAGTAGTACCCCAATAATAGATATCATTCAAGAACAACTGATACTTCACGCTGAACATATTATTAGTGATAGTATTACTTCCATCATAATGAAAGATTTTAGTTACTCCTATAATTTCAGGAGGAATTTGTAAATAATTACTATTTTCTTCAAAATCAAATTGTAGGGATTCTCCATTAATTGTTGTTGTAGCAGAAATAGTTGTAATTCCTACACCACCTTTTTTTGCTCTTCCTCTATCAATATCATCTTGTGTAATTTGATATTTTAAATAAGTCTGATATACCCCATCAAAATGTCTTTCTTGGAAAAACTGCACTGCATCATCTATAATATCTTCTACTTGCTCATCAGCAACATTTATTTCCAAAACTGGCGCGCCAAGTTTTCTCTTACAGTAGTCTATAAGTTCTCCTCGAGTGCTTGGTTGAGCCATTTATCTACTTTACTAGTATAATGTTATTTATGAAGGAGCAGAAGAGATACCACCAATAACCATTACATCTCCTGATACTATCCTATAAACTGAGGAACCAGAACCAATTAAAACATCATATACATATCTACCTTCTGTTAGAGTTCTAGTAGCAGTAGAACCTAATGATAACCTAAACTCTCCACCTTTAGCACTGGTAAAACCAACTTCAAATGTTTTTATTGCATGTTGTGATGATCCTATTGCTACACTCTTAGCAAGTTGAGCAGAACCAGTATATCCAGTAAAATCAAAAGAAGTCCCAGATGTACCAACTACAGTATAGTCAGCATCTAAATCTGCTCCTGTATTAATAGTAAGATTGACACCATAGGCAACACCTGCACTAGGATCAAATGTAAGAGTGTTTTTAGCCATTAGATAGTGCTCTTAGTAAAGTTTTGATTTCATTAATATCATCCTTTAAAGATTTTAAATCATTCTCCATATTATCTATCCTATCAGATCCTTGCTTTTTTCTAGCACGAATAGCAAGATAGTTATTATATTCACTAGAGTTTGTATTCAAGATAGCATTAGTTTCTTCATCTCTAACGAGATTACTATGTCCTTCTACTTTCATATTAAGCAATTGCAATTACTCTAAGATTTTTCACTCTAGGTGGTTGAGCTTGATTTGTACCAGTTCCTATCAATTTAATACTAAAGTATTTGAAAGTTGGTAAATTATCAATTGTATATTCATAATCATTCCACACTACTTCCTTTGGAAGATAAGCTATAACATCTGTTTTAGCAGTTAACTTATCAGGAAGACCATTATTCTTAGCAGGATCAATAATTTGTCCTGTAGGTAACATATTAGTATATCCAGGGAAAGGTTGATAAACTAATTCATCATTAGGTCCTTCTGAAATTGCATAGAATGCTCTAAGATCACTGGTCAAATTAATATGACCTTCTAAATGAATCTTAATTCCAGTTGCTCCAGACTTCAAAGTAATAGGTTTGGATGCATATACAAAAGCATTAGGATCATTCTTTAGAGTATTAACTCTATTATCTGTTATCCAATCATCTATTGGATTATTAATCCTATTTGAAGTAAGAATCATTCCAATTCTATCTAAATCAATCATAGGAGAAACTCCACCATCTTGTCCATATAATGATAAATTCAAAGTAAATGATTTATTATCAGGAAGATTTGGTAAGGATGTTGTTTCATTGATTCTAGAAGCTACCATTCTAGGAGTAGACATATAATTATCACTCTCAAGAGAAATATCTTCGAAACCTTGATCTTGGAAAGGAGTTTCTGATCCATCTATACTAGATGCAGTAACAGTTCTAATTTTTCCTGTTATATTAGTTCCTTGTGGTGTTATATTTTGAACTATAGGAGTTACAATTTCAAATGGTATATTTTCAGTAGAAAGAATCTGAGATCCTCCAGTAGATTTAGTTTGATTAAAGTGTAATTTAGGTAAGCTTGTTCCTACAGATCTATCTACTCCATTAGTAGACATATCTACTTTAACAGTAAAATGATCTAATCCTCTAGGATCAGTTACTGTAGAATTTGCTATATTATGAGTAGTATTAATTCTTCTCAATGAAACTCCATTCAATTCATACTTATGAACATAATCAAGAGTATTGTGAGTTAGGGTTGGAGTAGAATCAACTCCTCTACTTACACCAGTTAATGTATTAGAATTCACACCAGTATAAGAAAGAATTTCTGTCCCAACTTTAATATAACCTAAATTAGTAGAACCCACACCTACATTTTCAAATTCAGCAAAGTTTGTTCCATCGTCTACAATAATAGAACCTGTTGATGCTGAATCATAATCTGCTGCTAATTGAGTAGCAGGAACATCAGATTCTACATTTTCAAATGTTACATTATTCTGCGAAGAATACATTCCATGATTTTTCTGATTTATCTTAATGTGAAGACCATCTGTAGTCTCTATAGGATCTCCAGATAACCAAACATTCCCTCCAACAGCATGATTAAGAGTAACTATACCTGCACTAGTAACATAATTAATTGTTTTACCTACACCAGTAGCAAACTCTCCTTGAACATTATCAAGAACGAATTCATTAGTTCCTGTAAGAGAAGCTATTGAGAATTTAAGATCTCTTCCTAAAGAATTAACACCTATTTGAGTTAGTCCTACTACATCACCTACCACATAACCACTACCACCACTTAATATAGTGGCAGCAGATGCTACTCCATTACTAATAGTGATATTAGCAGTTGCATTTCTACCAAAACCAGTAATAGTAGTTAATGAAACATTTTGATAAGTCCAAGCACCAGAAGAAGGAGTAAATCCAATTCCTGCATTGGTGATAGTTAGATTGCCAGTAGCAGTTCCAGCAGATCCAACATAATTACCAGTAGCATTACTACCCAACTGTTGAATAGTATTTCCTAAAGTTATTCCTGTATCAGATATTGTAGTATTAAATCCTATTCTTATTTTATTAGAATTGATACTAAATGAATCTTTAAGTAAAGGTGGTATATCATCAGAATAAGTTACTAAAGGAGGATTGACGAAATTAATATTACCAGTTCTCTGTTTAAACTCTGCTCTATAAAGAGTAAATTTAAGATCTTCATATTGACTTGGGTTCCAAGTTTCACCATTTTGAGATTTGAATAAAGATCCTAAAGTAGGCTGAGAACTAACCACTACTTGTTCAGATTCGGGTTTATTCTTAGTTTGAACATCAACTTCTCCCATTCTAGAAATCCAAGCAGTATAATCATTACTTGTAGACAAGAGAACAATTGCATAAGATTTTCCACCAGGCAAATAAACTGGAGATGGGAAAGTAACTGTTGTAACTACACTACCATCATCAGATACATTGACATCATCTGGATCTAAAACTACTTCACCGAAAGGAATAATTTCTGTAGTAGGCATTCCCAACTGCATAGTTCTTAATTGAACACTTACAGGTAAAAATTCATCTTTAGAACCAAAATAAAGATCTACCTTAGTAACATAAATTCCTGTTCCTGGACCTACAAAGAAAGATTGTGCAAGAGGGTCTTTAACACCCCATCCACATTCTTTAGTCATATTAGATAGATCTTCTCTCGTCTTTCCACTTAATTCTGTTACAGTGGCCATTGTAGCATCAACAGCCTCTTTATTAGCTGCTGCGAAAGCTGTTTTCTCAGCTTCACTAGTTTCTTTTGCCCAAGTAGCATGTTTTACCATCTCTCTTTGAATGGCTTGGGAACTTGCTCCTGCTCCCAATTCAGCTGTAATAGATGCAGTCCAATAAGTAGCAGCTCCTGCATCTAAATTATCATCATTACCAAACACCTCAATATAAGCAGCTGCAATAGGATCATTTACTTCAACAACAACTTCACCTCCCTGTACAGTAGCAGCGGCTCCAGTACCATGATCTATATTAATATCAACTTTAGGTACAAATGTGGGTTCATGTCTAAGAACATTTGCTCTTGTTAATGTGTTAGTTACATCTACAACACGTGCTCCTCCACTATTTCCTGGAGATCGTGTATTAATTACTTGAGTATGTGTATTAGTGGTAGTAGGTCCTGATATAGATTTGGATTCTACTCTAGTTAAAATATCAGTATGAATATTCTTCACACTAATAATAGTAGATTGAACTGTATCAATCTTTCCACTCGATTCAAATATTTCTGATGCATCTGATGTAACATTTCCTTCAATTTGACTGTTAAACTTATTACTAGTAAGTCTGAATACTTTTTTGCCAGTATCAAATTTAGGAGTAGTTATATCATTAGGATTAGGAATAAAGAATGATCCAATTATACTTCCTAAAGTATCAGTTCTAAGTCTTACATTAGAAATAGAAGCTTGAGCACCAGATGTTTGTCCTACTAATTTAAGACCTTTTTCGACATATCCATAATAAGTATTATCTGCCTTTTCTGCTAAAGCTTCTAAATCTATATTAAGAATACTAGATGTTGTAGAATATAATTCTGGAATATTAACAAGATCTGATGAAGCAGAAGCATCTGTAGATGTTGTATCTGAAACGGAAGGAACAATATTATCAACTATAACAGCACCTAAAGTTCTTCCAGTTGCTCCTTTAGTTAAAGGAGTAAATTGATAATAGGGATTAGCTTTAAATGTCTCAGTAGGAGCATTAAAAGGTCCACGTTTATGATTAGATTGAGCTACTTTAAACCTAATTAATTCTTTTCCATTAGCAGTTTGACCTATAACAGTTTCTCCCACTGAAAAAGTTCCAGTAGTCATGGAAATTTCAAGAAGCTTAGGAATAATATACTTAGATACATCTTGACTATCAAAAAATGCATAAATTCCAGTTGATGGTTTTAAAGTTCTAGCATCAAATCTGATGTTTCTAGATCTCATATAAGAACCAACTTGAGTATTAATTACTTTGGGACCCTCATTAATAGTACTAAAAGTTTCTCTAACAAGTTGTTTGGTTGCTGTTCTGGTAGAAGTTCCAGTTTTTTGGCCATTTACAGTTGTCTTCCTGATGTATTCATCATGAACCCAATCGTTAGTAGTATCTGTCCAATTTTCTGTAAATCCAGTCCAACTATCTTGCCATCTACCCCAAGTAACAGGTCCATATCCTGATCTAGAATCAAATCCAGATTGATCTAATTGTTCAGAATTTTCTGTATAAGTAACCAAATCTTCATTCTTAGCCTCAAGAACAACTTGATCTACCCATATATCAGTATCGGGAAGAAGATCTATAGTTCCTCCATAATAACTTACAAGATATGGAGTAATATTTTCAACTCTAGTAGCAAAAAGTTGAGACATATGTTCTACATCATCATAATCTAAAGTTAATACCCTTCCAGTTTTTCTAACTCCATTAGCACTATTTAAATCTAATTGCAAATCCAGTTCAGTAGTATATGGAGTAGGTCTTAACTCTCCATGATGATAGTCAATAGCATTTTTTACTATAGTAGTCTTAATTTGATTTTCTGTATCAGAAAAATCATCTACAAAAAATCCAGATTTAAATCTATTCAAACCATCTGTATCAGTGATTTGCATATTTAACGTATTATTTTCTAATAAAGAAAGAGTGGTATAGAACTCTAAATTTTCAATTCTCTTTTCAAGTTTATTGATATCACTCATCTGATATCTCTTATAATTTGCAAGAGTTATACTTGCATTATTAATATTAAAGAGATATGCAGGTAGCTTAATAGATGCTATTTCTAAAGCTCCATCAATAGGAACAGGCCATTCTGGAGTTTCTGCTGGTACTCCTTGATTTAATTGGAAACTTCCACCCTTAGTAAGATAAATTTTATCCAATCTAGGAAGATAGAAAGAATAACTTAATACAGTAGATTTATCAGATGCTAAAATATTCTGAGCAGAATTTCCATTTCCATCTAAATTTCTACCCAAAAATTCGAAAGGAGAACGTGCAGTTCCAGAAAATTCATCAACTCTAGGTCTTATATCAATAATATCACTTACTCTAGTATTATTAATTAAAGGTAAATCACCATAATCAAAATTATCATAAGAATTAACAGTGGTTATATCTCCAGTATCTGATGCTGTATAATATCCATACTCAAATATCACACTTAATCTTTTAAATGGGGCATCATAACCAGATTTTCTTATTAATCTAGAATAATCATAAAGTGTATTTCTTTGTCCATCATCATAAGTAAATTCCTTAGTAATATCATGAGATCCTAAACTAAGAGTACCAACTTTAGCAGTAATTCCAGATTCTTGGAAAGTAAGAGTTTCTCCAATTTGAACATCAAAATCATTCAAAAGTAAATAATTAATTGCAGTATCGCTATTCTTACTTACATAAATTCCAGTACAATTACTATCCTTACCTACAAATTTTTCTCCAACTAAAAGATCACCTGTTTTTCCAGTTGAACTGTTAATACTTGTTAAAGTGGCTATAGGTAAAGATGCATTATTAGTATCCTGAGATTCAAATACACCATAGACTTTAGTTACATCAGGAAAATTTAAAGAGATTTCTTCATCTTGAACTCTAGTTCCATATACAGTATTATATGTGAGTCCATCATTTAAAGTAGTAGTTCCAATACCTGAAGTAGAATGAGCTGAACCTACTATATTAAGTACTTTAATTTTTTGCTTTTCTTTAATCTTTTCAGTTACTTTTATTTTACGTAAAGTTGCTATTAATTTAGCTTCACTATTAGTACCCAATCCATTTATAGTTATTTCAGTAGATCCAGTATTAAAAGCAAATTTATCTGCAGATAAAGCTTCAGTAGTTCCATCAGTTCTTATTAAAACATATTCTTCTTCATTATAAGGTAAAAATGTTTCATTAACATTTCCACTGCTAATAGCACCTGTAGAATTATCTGTTATAGTTACATCAAATTGTTTTCTTATTACAATATCAGAACTAGTTAAATCTACATTCGAAATATTATTTTTAGGGAATTTTGTATATAAATTATTATCAACTGATGATTGGAATTGAGATCCTAAAATTTTAAAATAAGGAGAATTAATAGATTTGAAAGTACTAACACCAGCAATTGATGTAGGCAATCCACCTTCACAAACACCAGCAACAGTAGTAACCCCAGAAATAGTTAATGAATTTTGAGAAACACTTTCTACTCTAGCATAAGATGTAGTTGTAAGACCAGTAGTATCAGGATTAGTATATTGTACTATATTACCTACAGTAGCAATACCAATAAAGAATTTATTAGGATCTTGAAGTGTAACCGTAGATAATCCTATAGAAGATCCATCAGTGGTAGCTGCACTAATATTGACAGGGCCTATATTAGTTAAACTAGTTTGTACTACATCTGCATTAAAAGTACTAGCAGTACTTACAGTTCCATTAATAGATTTAATATCACTAGTGGTGTAAGAAGTAGATCCAGCTGAAATATGTCCACTTTCTACTCCATTAAAAATAAATTGCTCACCAGTGATAAATTTACCTTTAGTATTATATGCCGTTACTGCAGTGCCAGCATTTACCTCATATCTTAAATATCCAGTAGCACCACTCGATTTTCCTTTAATATGAGTAGGAATAGGGAGAGTAGCAGTAGTATTTAAAGTTATATTAGTATAAGTTTGAATATCATATAAAGCAATATCCCAAAGATTTTCATTTGCATTAGAAAGATTATATCCACCTTCCTCTAAAGCAAAATCATATACACGTGCTAATCCTATTTCATTACCAGCAGCAGTTGTTGCTGCAACACCAATTCTCTGATCTCTTAAACTTACTGTATAATCAGTACCAACTCCTATTTGAGGAGCTCCAGATACTCTATTTAAAGTAAAGGTTGGACCAGTAACATAATTTATACTTTGATTTTTTAAAGTTTTAGTGGTTCTAGGTTTTGGAAAATCCAAAAATGCAGGAACTATAGTTTCTACTTCAAACCCTTCAATATATGCTTTACCTGGAGTTAATCTATAGGTTCCTAAATCATCAGTAGGAGTGTTATTATTATAAGTTATTTGATTAGCATTAAAAATTCCATTATTTCCTTCATAATCATTTAAAGTATTTCTTGCAGTAAGAGTAAATGGTTTAATATAATAATTTCCAGATTCATCGAAAGTTCTTTTGGCTAATTCATTTGCTAATTCATTATATTCTACTTCTGGACGCATAAATGTTAATTCACCATTCCTAATCTCCATCAATTCTATAAAATTGGATGGTTTAGTTTCTGTAATATCTAAAGATTGCAATCTCACACTCATCCCCAATCTATCAGCTCCAGGAGCAGTATAATTACTAAATCCTGCTGCATTATCTTTTAAAGATTCATCTAAATCAGCTGTAACTATTGTTTCCCTAATTTTCAAACCAACTTTAGCATCAACTATATTAGTATAAGGATCTAAAACAAGTGTCTGTTCAGGAACATCTATAAAATATCCTCTTATAAAATAAATACCGCTAGATAAAACAGCAGCACATCCAGTAAAACAAGGATTAGTATTAACACACTGAGCTATAGGTTCTCCTGGTTGAAAAACTGGACCTGCAGCAGTGGTTAATATTCTATTATCTAATAATAAACTTTCTCCAGCAGAAAATATTTCATTCTCATCTCCACCTGTATTTAAATAAGTAACAAATAAAACATACCAATCAGAATCAGTAGGTTTACCTATAAATGATTTTATTTTAGCTTTTACACCAGATTCACTGCCAATTACTACTTGACCAACTAATTGGAGTATATAAGATGAAACATCTATACCTTCATTAGATACTTGAATTCTAACTGAATGATATCCACCATTATATCTAACTCCGCCACCAGTTACAGAAGATCCATCTTTAAAAATATGCTGTCCAAATTTTTCAATCTGATTCTGAAGAATAGATTGAATACCAGTTAATTCCCTAGCTTGTACTGGCAATCCAGGTTTAAATAATATCTTACAATAGTTGTCTTTTGCATCAAAATCGTCAAAATAAGGAGCGACGTTTAAATTGGTTTCCTGTGGCATGATTCTTTAGAATTGCAAAATGACTTTGATATCTTCTCGTTGGTTAGCAGACCTAGTAATAGAAGGTCTATTATCAACATAAATTATGTTTCCAGAGTATTTCTTAACTTCAGGATTAGAAACTCCTTGATTAAAACTCTGTCCAAGGTAATATGTTCTATTATTTATTACAGTACTTATACCAGGACTACCTACCGTACCAAAGTTAGTATCTATACCTAAAGTACCTTCATTACTAACTATATTAACATTTCCTCCACTAGTGGGACTTGCTGTAAATGCATGTAATGAATATCCATACTTAGGATCAGTCTTTAATGATCCATCACTATTAAATCCAACTAAACTCTTATCTTGCCAATACTTTAAAACACCAGTTGTTTGATCATAAGAAACCACTCTTCCTACTGCAGTAGATCCAACTCCTACAGTTTGAGTAACTTGACCATCTAAATCAAAAGTAGCAGTAGTATAACCTGCTCCTATCAATTTTAATGCATATAATGAACTTGCTTTAGAAAGAGTTAAATTTGATGTTGAATCAACAGCTTGAGGATTCTCTACAATACCAATTCTAGCAATTTGGTTTCCTGTTATGAAATCTGGATTTTCTGAATCATTTTCAATCTTAGAATAAACTAAAACATTAGTTGCTCCTAACTCCCTATAGATATCTGCTCCATGACCTCCTTGAGGTGGAACAATAACATTAAAAACTGGATTTGTAGTTCCAGTAGGAACACCACCAGTAACTAAATCTACAGTTCCATAGGTATACCCAGATCCACCTTTTGCAATATTAATAGATTCTACTTTAGCATCATTATTAATAACTATAGTTGCTTCCGCACCAGATCCATCACCAGCAACAGGTACTCCAGTATAAGTTCTGTTAGCAGTTCCTATTCCAGCTCCTCGGTTAATAACAGTGGCAATTTTTAATTGACCACTACTAGATGCATTATCCCTTACAGCAGCATTATCAGAACTAGTTTCCCAATCAGTAGGAACTGGCATAAAATTAGTAGAATCAAACTTAGCAATATCACTTGGTTTGATAGTATAAAGATATTTCCAAACATATCCATCTCCACTATCACCTGCTGATTTAGGTTCAAGATCAGTGAAAGTTGGTTGATCTAGTGAAGGTCTTCCTGAAGTATTTTCTGGGTCAGTACCATTTTGCAAACAAATATAAACTTTATAATCTTCATTTACTATAAAATACTTTGCCGAATATAAATTAGTTGCACCAGAAGGTTTTGCTGTATTAGTCCTACTAATATCTCCTCTATACATGTCATAAGTTATACCAGAAGTCCAAGTATGCTTACTAACTACCCTACGTACATCTGCAGAAGTAATCTTCTTCAATGCAATCATAGTATCCCAATAATCATCCTCTTGATCAAAACTATCCTTAGGAGATGGAGGATTAGCATCCCAAGTAGAAGAATAGTTAGTAGCATTAGGTAAACCAACAAAAGAATAATATGAATTAGAAGAAGATGTTGCTGTAGAAACAAAATTCTTCGCATTCAATATTCTAAGCTGATCAGTTATAATGGCTGACATTTTTACTTATTTTTTTAGTTATTTATGTATTATAATTTAAGTATCTTAAAGGATTCACTCTTTCCACTATAGGAGAAGTAGTTATTCCCACCAATCCATTGTCATCACCAGCATAAGAGGTAAATACTCTAGCAGATGATCTAGGAGCAGTTTGTATTCTTCCCCAACTATATTCACCGAAGAATTCACTATATCCAAGACCAGTTAATCCATTATAATCCTGAACACTTACTGTTACTTGAGCAACATATGTCAATCCAATTCCTATACCCATAGTTTGAGCAATAGAAACTTGAGCAACTTCATAGATATTATCTAAGAAGGATGTTCCTATACCAACTACAGTACCATCTTGATAAAGAGAAGTTACTGAAGCACCTACATTAGAATTAAAGACTGTAAAGTAATATCCAGTTGAAATTCCACTTACAGTTAATGCACTTCCTACAATAGAAGAATCTCTGAATGGTGATTCTTTTGGAAGAAGTAAATCAAAGACAATACCAGTAGATGCCACACCAACAGAAGTTTGAGCAATACCAGATATAATTCCAAAATCACCAGAATATGATACATCTTCAATAGTTTCAATAGAAGTTACTAATTTAGGTTCTCCAATTAAAACTGAAGGAGCATTAAGACTAGTATAAGCAAATCCTGTAGTAGTTCCACCATAAGACACTGAAATAGAATCTACAGACCCTCCACTTATACTTGCAGTTGCTTGAGCACCTTGAGAAGTAGATAAACCTATAGGAAGACTAATTGATACAGTAGGTGCTATAGTATAACCCACACCAGCATTTGTTATATCAAATGAACTAATGGTTCCAGCAACAGATACTAAGGCAGTAGCAGATGCTCCAACTATAGTATCTTGAGATATTATTCTAAGATCAGTTTGTCCAGTATAATTCTCTTTAGAACTATCAAAGAATGTTCTTATATTAGAAACAAAAATTACAGTAGATCCAACTCCTACAGATTGAATAATATTAGTATTAGGATAAATCAATGGTTCGTAATGTGGTCTATCCTTAGTAACTGCAGCACCATCAATAACTTTATCCTCAGTTTGTCTAGACCATATTACAGATCTCTGGAAAGTTTCATTAGTAGTAATTCCAGGACCAGGATATAAATTAGTCTTAAGACTATCTGATGAATTGATAACACTTACTGTTCTTTCATTTTCTTCTAAAGAAAGAGCTTGATCGTATAATTTAACTTCATCACCTATTTTAACAGTTTCTAGAATATCAACATTGGTAACATCTACAGATCCAGTTCCCTGATAGAATAGAATCTTAGAAGTATCACCTACTTTAGGAGCTTCTTTAAAGGTAATATAACTACCACCTTTAAACTCATATCCAACTCCAGGAACTTGAAGAATATCATTAACAAAGACTAAAATAGCAACTTCAACATCTATATTAGATCCTGGTTTAGATTGAATAGTTTGCTGAGTTCCATTTAAATTTAAAGCAAAGGAAACAGTTTGACCATCGAATAATGCATCTAATGGATCTAATACTAAGAAGTCTCCAACAGTCCATCCAGCAAAACTATCACTAATAGTTTCTTGAATTGTTAATTGGAATTCATCAAAATTGGAATACCCTGCTGTAGGAATTCCTACAGTACCACCAACACCTATAGTTAACTTCTGAGTTTCACCATAACCATATCCTTGATTTGTAACTTCAAATGTAATTACACTAGATCCTTGACCTACCACTATATTAGCTCTTGCTTCAGATCCTACACCACTAGAAGAAGAAGTATAGAATAAAGGCATATTATCATAAGATAATGGTTCATCTATAACCACTGCTGGTGGATTAGTTGTTGTATATCCAGTACCAGGATTAGTAATAGCAATACTAACAATATGACCACCACTTATAGCAGCAGTACCAATAAACTCTATATTAGGTTCTGCAGTGCTTAATGTTTGAACACCTACATTCACAACTGTCTGTATACCAGTTCTATATCCAGATCCACTATTTCCTATACTAATAGAACTAATAGTACCTAATCCAGATACAAGAGCAGTACCACCAGCAGCAACCAAAGGTTGATAACCTAATCCTGCAGTAGATCCCACAGAAACTATAACTCCACCTAAAGGAACAGTAGCAGTATTAGGATCATATGATACAGAAGAAGCAGATCCTGTAAATTGAATACTACTAATTCCTGTAGTACCTTCAATAAGAGTATAATCACCTGGAACAGCTACACTACCAGTATATCTTTGAGGGCCTTGTGCTATTTGATTTACTAATACAATAGCATTATTTGTAGAGAATCCTGCTATATTACTTCCATCTGATTGAAGAGTAAATTGAGTAGTTAATCCAGTAAAGTTACTAGAAATATCATCAAAGATATAGTTACCAGCATAAGGTTCATCAGAACTACCAGTAATACCAGATCTCATAAATGATCTTCCGTTAAAGGTAGAATGAGTTGCTACACCAACCCAATCCCTTTCACTAGGTTCATTAGTAGTAGTTGAAAGAGGTGTTAATCCTACAGGAGCAGTAAAGAAGTTAACAGTAGTATCTACAATATTATAACTTCCTTCAACTTTAGTTACTAAAGTACCATCGTCATAATTTGTAGATTGAGTACCCATCCAAGGTCTATTAACCAATAGAATATTGGTAGCACCCAATCCCACAGAATCAACTTTCATAATCTCATCGCCAATCTTCAACATATCACCACCAGTAATAGAAGTAATACCAGAAAGTCTTATAGTATCAGCAGTCTGTGAAACAGAACCACTTAAAGTAGTTGTTACAGCAGTAGAAACTATTGGAGATTGAATTACATTATCAATACTTAATATACATCTTGAATTCTGCTTAGTTGATGTGAATGAATGAGATGTACCTACTCCAACAGCAGTTATATCCAAATAAGTAGGATTAGTCTTTAATGCATTTTCTGCAGAACTAGCAAATCTAAGAGTAGAATCATCTACCTTAATAGCATAAACACTAGAAGGTAACTTATCTGTAGTACCATATCCAGGTATAGCTTGCTCTTCAATTATAATTGCTGAAGTAGTACCAGATCCAGTATATCTGTAAGATAACTCTTCACCTGTCACGAAATAATGATCAGGTATTCTAATACTATCTTCATCAAGACTTACTACAGTAGTAGCACTTCCTACAAAATTTCTCTTAAAGATTGGGAGTTGTCTATGCTTAAGATCGAATGCTCTCTTAACATCAGACTCTGTAGCATCATATGCACCAGATCCAGTATCAATAGTAGCATTAGTAAGATCTATTTCATTAACAGGATTAAGATCATCTACAAGCCTTAAAGTATTCTGATATACTCTAACTTGAACATTAGCACTTGCTAAAGGAGTAAATGTTAACTCAGTATAATCTCCAGAAATAGTTGCATCAAAATCACCCAAATTAGAACCAGTTTGATTGATTGCATACTCAGTTATATAACAAGTAGTTCCATCATCTACTACTATAACTTCAGATACTTGATATTGACTATTAGTAGTATCCTCAACACATACAATATAATAAGCACTAGTAAATGTCTCAGTTTCATATTTGGCTATTGTATTAGCAGATGGAGTACCACTAGCAGATATTGATGTATACCAAGAATCTAAAGTAGCAGCATCTAAAGAAGTAGTTCCAATTCCAGCAGAAGATGCATTTCCAAAATCAACATGAATAGTGTTAGCAACATAAGTGCTAGCTGTAGATACTGTAGGATGTAAATCTAAATGAACTCTAGATCCTCCAATATAAGCACTATAAGTACCTAATCCTGGAATAGCAGATCCACTTAAATTATCGGTAGTTAATTGCCCATATTCTACCAAATCTACATTAGTTCCATCATGTATTAAAGTTATTTCATCATGTTCATAATATGAAGAATCACTAGCAGCATAAGACACTAAAACCTTAGATGCTCTGTAAGTAGTAGCAAAAGATACTATATTGTGCTGTGTACTAATTCCTAGAGGAATAGTTGTGGTACTACTTACTACATTAACAATTCCACCCAATCCAGTAGATCCAACTCCAGCAACACTATCAGAAATATTATAAGCAAGAGTAGAAACGTTATAATTATTATATTGATATTTTTTAGGATAAAATAGTAGTCTTCCATCATCACCCTTCATATCCATATCGAATGATCCTAAATCACCTCCAAATTCACCCAAATCTGTATTAGTTTCAACTCTACCATATTGATTTAAGTAAATATTACCAATATCATCATGAACTGATGAAACTATCATTATTTGCCTTTCTTTGGTATATCTTTTATCTGTAATGTAAGCAATATATTTTCTATATCTCACATCTTCCAAAGTAAAGCTATCTACAGACATATAAGGGTCTGTTCTTGCATTAGCATTAAACTCACCGCTAATATCATCAACAGTTAATACTCTATTACCAATAGACTCATTATAATCCTGAAGAATTTTAGAATCAAAAACTAACTCATCTGAAATGATATTAGAATTTATATTCAAAGTTTTTTCTCTTACTAGGTCAAAATCAAATACAGTATTTAAATCCATTACTGATATCAAATCATTAACCACTTCGAAAGATGTTTCTGTTTGAGAAGTAACTACTCCTACACTTTGCTCTGTTCTTATGATTAAATCACTAAATTTCTTAAATCCAGAAGTATGATTTAAAGCAGATACAGGTTCTTTCCATTTTTCATATGCTACTTCAGATTTAAGTGAATATGAGAAATATTGATAATAATCACTATCAATAACTCTTTGTAATCCATCATTTAAGAATCCAGTATTTTTTTGGAATCCTTCCTGAACTATAGATGAAGAATTTACACCATAAACAGAATCATCAGTTACCACCTCAGTAATAGTTCCTCTAGTACCTGAAGATTCCCCTATAAATGATTCTCCAACTTCAAAATCTTGAACTGAAGAAACTCTAAGATTTCCATAAGAACTATTCCAAGATTGAAGAGTTCCTTTCTTTAATCCAGATACTATATTCTCTCCTTTATCAAATTCACTACCTTTTAAGGTAATATCAAAAATAGGGAAGTATTCTTCAGGAACAATTTTACCAGCAGATAAAGCAGATTTAAATGCTCCAGGAACTTCCCCATCAGGAATAATATTGGATAAATTATACCTTACAGTTCCAAGAGTTCCTCCAATATTAGGATCTGTCTCTAAGATTTCGAATAAAGTATAATTATAACCTACACTATTATATCCTTTACCAGTACTTCCTACCCCCACACTTACACCTTCAATCATAACCTTCTTACCCACTTCAAATGGATAATCAGAAGCATCGCTAAAACTAGCTCCAATAGTTACAGTTACATTTTTATTTCCGCTATCATAATCAATATTAGTAATAGAAATTCCATTAGAATTATCTATAGGAATAATTGTAGGAGTAACATTGTTTAAAGTTTTAGTATTACTTAAAATAGTAACTTGACTATCTCCTATTTCATAATCCAATTCCACATCATCAACTCTTTGTTTAGTTGATCCATCTAAAAGAACCAAACCAGGAGAATTTAAATAATTAGTACCAACAGAAGTAATACCAATTTTATTAAGTGAAGTAAGCAAATCTACTTGCAATAATTGAGGAATATTAGCTTCAGGTCTAAGTGTTTTATCAACAGAATAATCAAATCCAATATCTTCAATCTTAATCTTACTTATTCTTCCAATGCCAGTACCTTCTGGTTCTAAAATAGCATTATTACCTTTATCTGTTATAATAGTACTAATTCCAGGTAAAGTTTTATATTGGAATCCTGCGTTTTCTACTTGCACAATACCTATAGATCCTTCTGCTGTTTTCGAATCTGTAGAATATGAAAATTCTCCATCAGCTGTAGTATATACTAATTTGGGAGGAGAAACTGGAGATATGAAAGAAAGTGTAGTAGAACCTACTCCAACAAGAGAATGTTCTCCAGTTAAAATATTATTCCTTAAAACTATAGAATTAGAATTACTAATATTTTCAGTATCCCTAATAATTTCTTTCTTAACTGCTGTATTTCCTTCTTTCTTTGTTGGTGTTAAATTATAATAAATTGTTTGATCAATTTCTCCAACATTCTTAACTGTAAGGTTGGCATTTGCATCTATACCTATATTACCACTTTTAGTAACATTAAAATCATCACTTTCTCCCGAAGTGAAAAACAGATCTTTAAGATGAACATCATTATAAAGATTAAATTCAAATGCACTTTGAGAAGTTCCTCCCTCAACAAAAGATAAAGAAGAATCTGAAAGATCAAAATACATCTTTAAATCTTTCTCTAAAGTAATAGGAGGATTAACTGCAGAAATAGTTCCAGCAGCAGCACTCGTAATATTAACTACTTTAGGTTCCAAATGTATAGCATCATAATAATTATCAGATAATTTAATAGTATTCTTATCTACAATAGATGCATAATATATTCCATTATTAATCAATCCACCTGAAGCAGAAGTAGCAGTATGAATAACTTTTTGTCCTTTTTGATAACCATGTCTAGCAATTGTAATAGTATTATTACCAACACTAACATCTCCTGCTGCAAAACTTCTAGGATCTATTACTAATCTTCTATTATAATCATTATAAGCAACATTAATAGTAGTAGTTACTCCAGGATTAGCAGATAGAATAATATTATCAGAAACTTGAAGTCCATGAGTAGAAGCTGTAGCTACTGTTACTAAAGATCTACTTAAAGACCCTTTCAAAACATTATTATAATTAGTGGTTAAACTATGATATACTCCAGTTCCTACTCCAATAAAATATAAAGTAGATGCTGTAGTACTAGTATCAATTCCTACAAAAGAACCAGTAGATCCCAATCCTACTCTTGAAGTGGAAAGTCCAATTAAATCCCTAGTTATTTTTGCAGCATATACTGTTTGTCCTTGAGTAAGAGCAAATCCATCAATTCCATCAGTTGATACTGATACTGCTGCTCCTGCATTTGTACTATAAGTTAATGCATCTCCAGTTAACAATCCATGCTCTTTAAAGTACATAGATTTAGTTGGAATGAATATCTCACTTATTCCAGTACCTGGATTTGCAAATACAATAGTAGATCCAATTCCTACTGCAGAAATAGTTCCTAATCCTACAGATTCTGCTGGATTGAAATACAATTCCTTATTAACCCTAATATCAGAATTTTCTAAAGATGATGTAGCATTAAAATCAAAATTCCTTGGATTGGCTGTAATTAGACTATTAGCAGTATGAGAACTTCCTATAGTAGAATCCCAGTCTCTTATTACTCTAATTCTCTTATTCTCAGTTTCAACATTTAATACCTTTACTGTCTCAGTACCTATTCCTAAAATATCATTTTCTCTAAGAAAAGGATATCTTACATATCCATCTACATTAAAATAAGTTACTATACCAGTACTAGAAGAAGCATTTACAGCAGAAGATAACTTAAAGAAATTAGTTGTTACTCCAACGTTTATTATTGAATTATTGGGTATACCACTAGTACTTAATCCAGAAATATATGTTGTTTCTCTATGATAAAAATTATGAGGATTTGTAGTATATCCTACAAATTGTCCAGGATATTTTCCAAGCACAAACTCCACATTAGAAAATTCAGTATTAGCTACACTAATTTGACTAATTGTTTTTCCTTTAATTATCTCTACCGAGGCTTTAGCACCATAACCATTAGATCCTGCATCTTCAAATACTACTTCATCATTAACCTTATATCTATCCCCTCCACTATTAACTCCAACTCTTTGTATTACTCCTGTAGTTGTAGATTGAACATAGGTTCTTTGTTTATGAATAGTACTAGGATTTACTAAGAAATCATAGCTAGTATCTGTAAAAAGAAAATTATATGGAGTTGTATTTCTAACTAAGTCTGTAGAATTTAAATCTACTGAATCTTGATTTGAAGTATACTCGAAGTTATATTCTATAGGTTTAAACTTATAAGAATTACCTATAAAATATGGGAACTGAGGTTTTCTATAATTCTTAAATGCCCCTTCAGAATCCCTAAAATCTTTATTAATAAGAGCAAAATAAGCATATACTCCATTAGGAAATTCTGGAGTTTTACAAAATCTTCCATTATGCTCATCTAAATCTTTATCACCTTTATATACATAATCTTCAACAAAGAAACCATTAGCATAAACCTGCTCTTCATTAGCAGTAAGAGGATTAGGTCTATAAGTTGATATAGATACAGAATAACCAGATTGAATAATCTTTATAGGTCCTCCTGATGCTGTTTCATAACCATATGGACCATAAATTGGAGAACCATCATAAGACCATCCAATAATCGGAGAATGGTTAATAGAATCTTCTTCTATATCATTTTCTAAAGATAAATCAGGTACAAAAACTTCTTTTTCTCCTAAAGATTTTTTAATATAAGAAGATTGTCTTAATTTTCTAGGAGCATATAAATGAGTGTATTGTAAACCATATTCTTCATTTATTCCAACACTTACAATTCCATCATCAGTAGTAATTTGATCATTTTGAATTAATCTTTCTACAGTATTAATAGTCCATGTTTTTGGATTAGCATAAAAACTAGCTCCCTCTCCATTAGATGTTACTGTTATACTAGCATCTGTAGAAGTATGACCTATACCACTATTAATTACTTTTACTGAATCTATGGAATCTCCTTTCAAAATAGGAATCATATAAGTTCCTTTTCCAGATCCTTCCATTTTTAATTCTGGTGGAGAATTATATTCAGATCCAGAGTTCAATACTATAACTTCTGATAATTTACCTGCAGCATCGATTATGGGAATTAACTGAGCATTTTTACCACTCTTAGCTGTAAAATTAGGTTGTCTGTTATAGTTGATTATTGTATCAGCTCCATATCCACTTCCACCTTCAGCAATGAATACTGACTTAATAGATCCTCTTACTACAGGTCTTAAAGATGCTTTAAAATCCTGTCCAGAGAGAGTAGAAACTCCAATAGATCCTTCTAAGGAAACTGTAATAGGGGGATAATTAAATTCATGAATTCCAGCACCACCAGATGATAATTTAACATATTCTTTATTCTTTACATAAAAATTAGCTGGAGTAGATCCTACACCAACAGCAGATAACTTAAATGAACTTCCATTTACTGAAGTTACATAATAATTGGTTAAAGTTGTAAGTCCAATAATAGGAGTATTCTTATTATCATATCTTATCAATTCTCCAGTTTTATACCCATGATTAGAAATACTAATTGTATTTGTAGCCGTATTGATTCCAGCAGAAGTAGTAGAAGTTAATCTATTAGTATATCCAGAACCAGAATTTCCTATACTAACAGAACTGATTATTCTCTTTTTATTTGCACACTTTAATTCCTGTATACCTGCACCATATCCAGTAAGATCAATTTTATTAACTCCTTGAATAGCATCTTGATAATTGGTATGCAATGAAACTGTAGAAGGTCCAACTATAGAACAATAGTATGCAGCATTAGTTGTTAAACCTGCAATTGCTGTTTGAGTGTCTGTAATATAAGTTACAAGTTCTCCATCTCTAAATTTATGGAAAGTTGTAAATCCAATTCTATCATTAGTAAGATCTACTAATCCAGCAGTCTCAATAGAGTTAAAACTTACACTATGTTCTTTTAAAATTAAATTTGGGTATGCAACACATCCCGAACCATTTCCACCACTTACTTTTAATGTTGGTGTAGTAATATAATCAAATCCACCATCTACAACATCAATTTTTTCTACAGCTCCTTGAACTTCACAATATGCAGATACTCCAGTACCAACAGAGTCAGTAACTGATAAAATAGGAGGATTTATTACATCATAATGATCTCCTTCACCAGTAACAGATATATCTTCGATTGGACCATAATGCACAACATCTTTAGACTTATAGTTAAGTATCTCAACACCATTAATTAAAATACCAGTTTTTCCTCTAGGAGTTGCTTGAGTATTAAGAGTAGAAACAGGAGTTCCAATTTTTCTTATCAATTTATGAGATCTTATAGTTTTCTTATTAAAATCAGAAAGTTCAAATCTATTATCTGTTACCGTTCCAGAAAAAGAAATATAGATATCATTTAAAATACTTGCACTACTTTTAGAAAGTTTAATTGTATTAATATCTACTTTTTTAACAAAATATTCAGACTCACTAATATCTAACTTATTATCACCTTCTCCAGCCACATAAATTATTCTTTCACCTGTCAATAATCCATGATTAGGAATAGCAATTTCAGTCTCTTCTGTAAAGTTTCCAGAAAATACTAAAGAAGTATTTCTAATATCTAATGCATCACTAAAGTAACTTGGAATAGAAGGAGATGTGATATAAACATCTTCATCATCCAAATAAGAGTTTTGAATATTAGTAGTATAAATGCTCGCTTCTGGATAATTACTTAAATTAGCTTTTGATAATAATCTTTGAATTCTATACGTTACTAAAGGATTTAATTCTCCAGAACCTTTAATTAAAACTTCTCTAGAACTAACAAGAGAAATAATAGAACATGTTATACTATTGATAAGAGCTGTATCTCCTACAATAAAATCATGATCATTATAAAGAGTTAATTTATAAGTAAAGTTTGATTCGTCTACAAGTTCAATAGATTCTACATTATAAGTAGCTGAAATATTAGTAAATAAATTTTTAGTTATTTCACTTTTAGAAATTGATCCTAAACCCTTAGGTTCTATAACCGATCCTTCCTCATTATAATAAGTAGAATCAAATTCTAAATTTAAATCAGATAAAACACCAGTGACTTCAACTTTTACTTCATTGGAAGTCCCCAAACCAGAATATCCATATGCATAAGCATCTAATCTTAAATTTTGAGTAGGAGAAATATTTTGATTTATTCCAGAACATCCAAAAAATTGAGTTAAGGATTTAGAAGTATATTCAATAGAACTAAAGGTTCCATCTGCATAATCAGCAATCAAAACCCCAGTAGTTCCAAATCCAACAGTAGAATCTACGCTCATCACAGTAGATCCTACAGAAACAGAATCTACTAATTTAGTACTAGGATGAATAGAGAAATTTTCAGTAACTTTATCTAAACTATGATCGTAGTCTAAACTTAATCTATAATATGCTTCTTCCCCTCTAACTATCTTTTCTACATTGCTTATAGAACCAACTGCTTTAGGGAATCCATAAACAGGATCTTGAAATAAAGTTCTATTAAGAAGTTTGGTAGGATCTCCATCAATAGCTTTAACTACAAGTTGCTCAGAAACTTTATAATCAGCATCTGAAGGAATAAAAAGATAATCCCTCGGTTTAATTACTTCTACATCCTCTCCATAAAGAGCACGGAATAAAATTTCAAAGGATTGATCAGTTCCTTTAGAAGAATAAAAATCTTTTGTTTGTTTAGTAAATAATCTTTTATTAATATCATCAGAAAGTTTTCTTTCTTCAAATCCTGGACTAATTTGAGTCTTTACTTTTTTGAAAAACTCTTGTAAAAATCTAATACTTAAGTTATTAACTAATGTTCCTGAAGTATGAGTAGTAATCCCAGATTGAGAAAAAAGAAGTTCATCTGTTTCTCCAGGTTTTCTATAAGAAGTAATTCCACTAAATCCCCTAGCACATCCAGTAAAGGTATTACTAGTAATTCCAGTATAAGTAATAATTTCAGAATCTATTTCTAACAATCCATAAGATTCTGGAAATCCAACTGTAGAATTAACATTTATAACATTATCAGTAATTCCTACATTAGAAGATAAAGGTGTAGTATGTATTAAGTCTGTTAACTCATCAACTTTAACATATTTGTCTATATTTTGTATAATATCTAGAGTAGATCCCTGACCCTCTAAAGCAGTATAATATTGAGCTAAAAATTCACCAGCAAGAGGAAAATCATCTCTTACGAAATCTGGCAGTTGATTTTTAACAACTGAGCTAATTTTGACTCTTGTATTTTCCGACATTTTATAATGGTGTTAATTTCCTACTAATAAAGGGTAAAAGGTTAATACATTGATCTAGGGGTAGGGTTAGAATCTGTTAAAAGTTCATTTTCAGAAGAAGATCCTACTACATATGTATCTGGCGAAATAAGGGAGGTATTTTGAGATTCCCCTTCAGACAATCTAGCAATATTGCCCATCTTATAACTTGAAGTTGCTGTATAAAGAGTACCTGCAGTATTTTCTCCAGAAGTAATATTATCTGCTATCATATCGATAGTAGTGTTACTAATATCCAGTTGTAAATAAAGATCCTGTAATCCAATAATATCATTTGATTGAGGACATGCAGCAATTTCTATTATTGAGATATTTTGCACCATTTTAGATGTTGAAGTGATATTAATAGGTTTAAGTAATATTTCACCTTTAGTATAATCAATTCTACCTATATTATCACTTACAATTGTTGGATTATTTTTAGATGCCAATGTAAATAAGAATAAAACTCCAGTTTTTCCATTTCCGTCAGGCATATCACTTAAATATACAGTATCATTAATACCAAATATAGTAAATCCTGAAGATTTAATATTATACCCATTATTACCTTTTACATAAAAAGCATTACCATAACAAAGTTCATATTCTGCATTTTGGTTTAATAAAGGTTTCAAATCTCTTCTTATTTCTATTTTTGTAATATTAGAAGTTATAGATTCATTACTATTATCAACAACAGCTTGGAATTTACTATATTTGAATTTTGCTCCATATTTATTCATTTCTGATGAATCTGCATAAGCATTAATATTGTTTAATATCACTGTTTGTACAGCTTCAGAGTTTTCTGCTAAACTAGGGTTATAATATGCATTAATATGAGCTTCAACATACAAATACTTAAGATCTTGGATTTTAGTTACAATTCCAGCAACAGAATATTTCCTTAATTGGTTATTAAGGTTATTTTTGATGGAATCTGGCACATAAGGACCATAAAATGGCTTAATTGTAATAAAAACCTTTCCATATTGAGGAGGATTCAATTCTTCCCCACCAAAAACTGATACAGATTGTGCTTCTGGGTAAATTTTAGGAATTAATGCTTCATAATCACCTGCAGTGACTGCTCTATTGTATGCTGAGTAAATTTTAGGTGCAAAATTCTTAATTGAATCAACAGATTCAATATCTTTGCCTCCAGTAGACTCACTTACTGTAGATAATGAAGAAATTCCTCTACTTATGAGGTTATTATTGTTATCAACTATTCTTCCATTAAAAGTAAAGGCAGAAATTCCATTTCCAGGCTCTCCAGCAGTGGTAATATAGGAAGCTTCAATATAATTGAGTGCTTTTAACTTTTCTCCAAAGACTCCATCACCAAAAATGAGCTCATATCTCTGATCTTCAATTTCTTGAATAAAATAAACCCTCGAAGAAGCAGTAACTTCTATCAAAGAATCAGAAAATACGTATTTTTTAGAAGAAGTGCTTGATTTTGTCTCTCTTATAACAATTTCTAAGGTAGAAGTATCAATATCTGAATTTTCTAAGTAATATCTTGCTGGTGGTGCTGGATTTTCTGCAGAAACAGTGAAATTAGAGAGTACAAATGACCCCTCATAGATGACTACATTAGTAAAAGTAGCAATTCCATCAACTACAGGCACTGTAATGTCACTTGGGATGGAAAAAGAGTAACTTTCTGACCCAAATACTGATGAAGAGGTGGCTAAAAGACCTTTTTTAATGGTTAATGTGACTGGAGTAGTAGCAAAACCAGTTGTATCTACAAAAAATGATATAATTGCCTTTGCAGCAGTCTTCGATCTAGGTGTATAACCAATATTTCTTGCTAATGCTACTACATTTTCCCTTAAAGTAGCACTATCTAAGAAAACTTCATTACTCAGCATGTTAGCATTGTAAGAAGAGATGTAAGTATTGTATGCTAATACATCAATTATGTTAGAAAGATTAGATCCTTCAAAATCATAATCAGTAAAATTAGAATTTTCTCTCAAATAATCCTTCAAGGAGGTTTTTACTTGATCGAAATCTAGATTTGTAAAGTTTACTAATGCCATTTATCTTGTTGCCTGTAGTGCGAAGTTTAATTGTTGTGGAGGAGCATCAATTCCTACTATAGTATAGGTAATAGTAACATCAAAAGAATGATTATCGAAGTTAGGTTCAGTCTTTACTTCATCTAATCTAACTCTAGGTTCATACTTAATGATGGTTTCTTCAATTTCATCCCTTAAAGCTGCAGCAGAAATGTCATCTAGGTTATCAAATAAGATATCACTTATCTTAGAACCCAGAGTGGGGTTAAAAAAACGTTCACCAGGAGTAGTAAGTACTAAATTCCTAATAGAACGTGCTATCGCAGTGTCATTCTTGACACCTATAAGGTCTGAATTGATGGGATTTACCTCAAAGGACATACTAAGATCCTTAAATCCCTTACTAACCCTTTGTACAGGCATGAAACAACGGTAAATATAAGTTATTTATGAGCGTTTATATAGTAAAAAGTTTTTCCACAAGACCAAACCCTGTTTTCAGGGTTATATTTAGGCGACTAAATAAAGTGTCATTACGGATTGCTACTTTAATGACTTTTATACCATAAAAGACTCTAAGGAACACTATCCCTAGAGTCTTTTTGATTGGATATGTAGAAAACTCGCTATATATTAATTAGCAATTCGTAAATGAACTTAAATGTTAAAGGAAAAAGCACGTCAAGAATACACTGATATTCTTTTGGAGGAAATCATAAAAAAATTCCCTCATCATAAATCCCTAATTCAAGAGTTAGAAGATTTATTATATAAGGGAAAGAAGTGGGATAGAAGAGATAACGTTATAACAGCATAATTATCTTCCTTGTCCTCTATACCTTTTCTTAGGTTTATTGGCACTAGTGGCAGCATACTTAGTATGTTTGCCTCTACCTTGGTACGTCTTTTTAGGTATGGTTTCTACAAATTCGGTACCAGAGAGAGATTTTTTGACTGGCATTAGTTTTCATCCTCCATTTCTTTCATAATTTTTTGAGACATGGATAAAACATTAGAAACATTCTTAAGATTATCAATGTTCATAATAAAATCAGCAATATGTTTTGCTATATAAGGTTCTTCATTTCTTGCTGCATAGGCAAGAGCATTCCTTAAATTACCTTGAGCCTCATCAAGTGAGTCTTCT
>VTLG01014673.1_pt1 | contig 32752 bp, 36 predicted proteins | sample 4694571 | NCBI WGS metagenome assembly VTLG01 (sample SAMN12604809, study PRJNA352737) | marine metagenome | biome: ENVO:00000447; feature: ENVO:00000209|ENVO:00000569|ENVO:01000036; material: ENVO:00002151; isolation source: viral sequences binned using virsorter ...
GTTTTAGGATATTCAATGCCTAGTGTATCGTAAGCTGTAGCGATACTTCTTGCTGCCCATATGTCTACATCTTTACCAACTAATTTTTTTATATTTTGTAATGTAGTTTTTTCTTTTTGTTTAAAATCTATTTTTAATTTTTCTGCACCATCAGTATCTACTCGTATACCACGACCTCTCATTGTAATTAAGTGTGGTAATAAATCTCGTTCCAGTTCCCAAATAGTTGTTAAGTTTTGTTTTACTATTTCATGTTTAAATCGTTGCCATAAATTATAAGTAAGTTTGCTATCTTGTTCAGCATAATGTCCAACATGCTCAGAGGGTAGTTTCCACATTTCATTTTTTGGGTCAACACCATACAGTTGAGCAGACTCTCGTAATCCTTGTTCCGCTTTTATCTCACCTAAATATTCTTTTGCTAATGCGTTTAAAGAATAAGAGTATCTATTCTCATCGATTAAGCAACCAGCAATCATTGTGTCTACTATCTCACCTTCTACTTTTATTCCATACGATTGTAACCATCCAACATCATAAGATGCGTTGTGAAATATTTTACGACAAGGTAATGCACAAACATCTTTCATGTATCGTAAGACTTGTTCCTTAATAAGATTACCACCACCTAAATGCCCAAACGGATAGTAGAAGCTACCATGTTTCGAGGTCACTGCAAAACCAATAATCTCACCTTTGCCTAATGCCCAACCAGCTCCTAAACCATTGTTAATACCATCGTCTCTTGTTTCTAAATCTATCGCTACCTCATCACAATCCGATAAATCTACATACTCTGTAGGTGGTGACCACATGTTGGTTTGTTGTAACGGAAAAACTAATTGTACACCACTATTCATGTTCTCTCTTTATTATTTTTAAAGACTCTGCCTCTGTTTGGTTTACAAGTATTTGTAATAATAAATTAGTAGCTACAAAAGGGTCTGGACAATTCTTAAAAGTTATCTCACAAAGATAAAACCCTAATACTTTTATTATGTTATGTGGAGATACCTGAGACTCTATGTTCTTCATTGCTTTGATTATTGCTTTTCTAACAATAAACATTTCATCTAATTCTTTTTTATTCTGTTCGTTTTTTTTATCATCAAATAAAAAAACTAACTTGTTATCATCTTTATTCATAATCTCTCTCTATTATCATTTCACAGTAATGAATTGCTTTTAGTATGTCAGATTTTTTGCCTTTGCTTTTATGTCTACAAATGTATTTAATAACATTGCCTTCAGCAAAACCTAATTCGTTTTTGTTAATAAATTGTGAAGGTTGTATTTTATATTCTTTGTAATAATCTCCACCTTTGTTCCATAACTCATCCTCCTCATCAGAAGCATTATCATATACTTTATTCAAGACTAACTGTAACTCTTCTACTGTCTCTTCTGGTATGTCTTTATTTTTCTGAAAAAAATCTGATAAAGTTTTACTTAATTTTTCTTTCAATATTTTTCTCCTGTATGTGTTTTTTTCTTACGAAAGTATTTGTCTCTTCTACTGATTTTAAAGTAAAACCATTTTTTAGCAAATCAAATAATTTACATTCTACTTCGAATTTGCTCGGTCTAGTTTTAAATTCCATTTTATAATTAATTTGATATTTACTCATCATATTACTCCTGCATTATGTAAACCAATAATGGTACTGATAATTGTATAAGCTATTATATATGTCATTTACTCCTCCTGTAAAATTTCACTTATAAAAAACTCTGTGTCTATTATATCATAAGTGTCTTTTGTTTTTAATCTTTCCATTTTGCTTTTCACTTCTTCTTCACTTCTTCCTGTCGCTTGTCTCTTGTAATAAATAATTTTTTTTGCGTACACTGCATACTTTTTATTTTTTACTTTCACTTTTTTCTCTCAAGTAAGTAAGATAATTTTCACCAATCGGATAATTATATTTATGGTCAGTGCTTAGTATGTGTAATCTTTTTTTAGCTCTTGTTACTGCAACATAAAAAACTTTTCGTTCTTCACTTTTTTCAAAAGGTGTTTTGTTTTGAAAAGAAGCTATCCAATTAGTGCGACTATACACTAATACATTTTCACTCTGTCCGCCCTTGACAGAATGAATAGTATCAATAATTATTTGTGGTTCGTTATCCAAAGTTTTCTGACCATATCGTTGTAACAATCTTACAAAGTATGTAACCTGTGGTGGATGAAAATTTCTTTTCAATATTTCGTACCAAGGTTTAGTAGCACTATCGTCATTTAAATTTAACCCACACCAATCAATTAAACCATCAAAGTCATACTCTTGTGTATCTGGTAAACTCACCCAAAATTTTACAGAACGAAAAGAACTATCTTTTATTTCACGAATATATTTCATCATGTTTTCTGCTTCGTGTTTCGTGATGCTTTTACCATTACTAATTTTAGTCCAACTTTTAATCGCATCCCATTGCTTTTGGTCAAAAGATTTATTCCCTCGATTATCCGCAAAATATAAACCAGCATCTTTAGCCATCATTCGTAATTCATTTACTGTAGAATTTACTCTACCTAAGATGTACCAAGTTCCTTCTAAATGTAATGGTATCTCTCGAAAATTTAAATATCGTTTTACATAACTATCTTTATCAGACGGATAATATTCTTTATCCAAACTATCGATAATACCTCTACGAATAATTTGTGAGAAGTCATAGATAGCTTGTCCAAATCTTTTTGTTTGTCGTAACACAACTTTTCTACCAGAAAAATAGTGTGTAAAATATTTTGAGTCTGCTCCACTCCAAGAATAAATAGATTGGTCATCATCACCAGCTATATAAATGCGGTCTATGTTATCTACCATTTTATAAATCAATGACCATTGTAGTGGAGTGAAGTCTTGAGCTTCATCTAATATTAATAATTTTAATTTAGGAAAATCTACTTCATCAATAGCTCGTTCTATCATGTCAGTAAAATCTATGAAGCTATCTTTTTTGTAATGTTGGTAGGTAGATATTTTTCTTAAATATATTTCTAAAGAATCTTTTTTATATGTTTCTTTTTTATAAGTTAACACTGGGTCTTGCATTGTGTTTCGTGCTTTATCATACACTCCTAGTGACCAATCTTTATATATAAAGCCATCGTCAGCTAAACGATTATCTGATGTTTTAATAATTTTACTTTGTAATGCAAAATCTATCATACAGTTTTTTGGGTCAAATATTTCTTCTTCAAAATATCTGCGACAATATTTATGTAGTGTTTTAAATCTTTCAAAATCTTTAATACTAAAATTAGGAAAAGTATTGATAGCTCTGTCCACTGCTTCATTGACCGCTTTGTTTGTAAAACTTATGTAAGCAATATCATTAGGATGTACCCCCTTTGCTAAATATCTTTTTAAGATGCGTTCAATTAAAGTATAAGTCTTTCCAGTACCTGGCGGTCCAAAAATCTTTATAGTTTTTTTATGTATCTCTTTTTGTTTCTGTAGTCCTAAACTTGTCATGATACTCTTCGTCTAATTCTGTTACTTTCTCTTTTGGTTTTTGTTTAATAATTTCGTGACTAATAAATTCTGGTAGTGTTACATGCCAGATGTTTTTTTCTCCTTCATGATAATCTTTTCTTCTACATCCTAACAAACGCAACGCATCGGTAGTAGTGTTAAATATTCGTACTGCATTTTTCTTAATAAATTTATCCAAAGTTATTTTTTTAAAATAACAAGTGTTAGTGTTCGTATCTAATACGACATAGCCATCTTTTAACCTTTCATAGTTATCTTGTTCAATGTGACTCTCAAAAAACTTTTTTAATGTATTATATTTTTCTTCTTCTACTGTATCTTCAAACTTATGTTGTGAATCTTCTACTGACCTTTCGACAATACCTTTCATTAATAATTCAAATGGTGAAGGACCTTTCTTACTTTTGGGTAATGTCATCCAAAAAATTCTATATCGTAATAATCTGGTACGAAAAGTTTTTTCATCTTTCATATCTTCTGGTTGTATCGTGACTCGTTGTCCTTGATAACTGAACTCATAGTAAATAGTTTTTGTATCTCGTATAAAAGTTATGTCAGAAAAATCTTCTATCACCTCCGGTGTAGCTTCACCAATTCCTAACCTTCTTTGTTTACATAATTCTTTATTACATATTGGTGCATACTCTGGATGCTTTGGTGGACACTGATAATCGTAACTACTTTTGTGTACACTCTTTGTTAGTTGTGTAACTTCGTTTCGTGGTAATGGATTATGAAATATTTGTGTGTTTCTACTTTGTGCAATCTCTTCTAAAGTTTGCATTGTGTTAGCATTATTCTTTTTCATCTCTAATACCAACACATTAAATAAATAATTGTTTCGATTGTTACCTGTCCATTGCTCTTGTATTAATTTTTGCACACAAGGCGGAAAATGTTTCCATGACTTTTCTGGTTCATATTCTTTTATCTGTAATTTAAAAAACTCTTCTGGTGATAATGTTTTTTCTTTTGCTATTTGAATAAACTTTTGGATTAACACTGGATTGTTATTATCGTTATATGCAAATTCCATACTACTATCCATATTTTGGTAAGGCATGTTCAATGCTTTATTACATGGAAATATTTCTTGAGCTAAAAAATATTTATTATTTATGGTTGATAATTTATCCGCTACTTTATTTGCATCTACCCATTCATTTAAAAAAACAAAAATGTGTAGACCACCAGATTTAGATTTTACTGGCACTAGCGGTAATTTAAAATCTCTTATTATATCCACATATTTTTTCTGTGAATAATTTTTATAAGAGCTAGGGTCTATGTCGATACATCCCCATCGACACTTACCATCTCTTTCTGGTCTAACACCTATACGAACTTTTCCGTCTAAGTGAGCCTTCCAATCTCTTTTGGTTATGGACTTATTTACAGTAGTGTAAGTTGTTACTTTCTTACCTCTCTCATCAAGCCTACCATCTGTGGTAGACTTGATAAAAGAGTCAGAGCTACCTTTAAATAACTCCGACAATTCCTCATGCATTAGAAAGGAGTATCGTCTGAATTAGTTTGTTGTTTTTTAGTAGGTTTTTCTTCTACTGTCTTTTCAACATTTTCAGACTCAAAATCCACCTTTCCAAATATATCTGATTGTCTAGCTGCTTCATAAAATTCTTTCGTAGCTTGTAATGTATCATTGTCTTTTGTTACATCTAAAGTTTCTACATATTCAATAACCCATCCATACCAAGAATTCTGTGAATTAGATTCTTTGGTCGTGGATAGTTTATAAACAGTCGCCCAACTTGGCATAACAAATCTTCCATTTGTACCAGTACCCATTCTAGATTTCATCATGCTATTCCACACTTTAGATTTTTTCTTTTGTGTAGATTTCATAACAATAAGAACAGACTCTATTGGTTCAAATTTATCATTTAAAATATATGCAAAGTGATTACCAGAATCTTCTATGTAATTACCTTGACCTTCACCTTCCATAATTCTGTCTTTTCCATCATCACCTCTTTGTGTTCTGTTCATTACATTTGGGTCTGTATGGATTGCTATGGGTCTACCTGGTGAGTCTCCTCTGTCTGCCCATTCATTGTAAGAATTTTTGTAGTAACAAGGCACAACATAAATTCCATCTTTGCCTTTATACAATGAACCAGTGACCTCATTATATATGTCACCTTGTCTTGCTTTCTCAATAAACTTACCATCGCTTTCATCTAACACTGGACTATTAGCATATAGTATTTTTAAAATAGGAAGTTTTTGGTCTTTGGCAGTAATGTCCTCTGTGCCTTGGTCGGCAAACTCCTCTAAATTTATTTTGGTTGGTAAATTTTGTTTCTTGGTTGCTATTTCTTTTTGCATGTTAACTCCTTATTATTTTAGTTTTGTTTGATTGATAAATTGAAAATACATCCATAGGAACTGCTTCGTTTTTTACTAAGATTAAATCTTTCATCATGGCAGTTAAAGTGTTTGTATTTACCTTTTCGTCTCGACTAACTGCAAGTCCTTTAGATTTTAAATCTTCAAAAATATCGTTAGCTTGGTTGTCCTCACTACGACTAAAGTTTACAGATAATTGATTTTTGATAATATCTTCAAACCCATTATCTCGTAACCATGCAAAAGCCTTTTCTTGATTCGCTTTTGTAATAGATGCTTTGATAAAAGGTTTCACTTGAACTGTAGTACCATCAGTGGTCTTAATCTCAGTCACTCCACTTTCATGTAATAAATTAGGTATCACTTCCTCAGATAATTTTCGTTCTTGTTCTTTCAAATCTTTTAATGATTCTTCAGTCTTTTTAATTTTATCTTGAAGTAATATTAATGAATCACACTGAGTAGCAATGTCCGAGATACTGTCTGTACTGAGCTCTGAAATCTTCTTTGCTTCTTCTTCTAAATTCATAAATAACTCCTTTCAGTATTTTTTTGTTTTACAAAATAAAACAGGTTAAGTCAAATAAAAAAATAAATAGGTGAAATACCTAAAGAAAATATAACTTATGATAATACGATATAATAAATATATTGTGATATGTTGACATTTATAACAAAATATTATATAAATGATTCGTGAGACATTTTTCTCATAATAAAACAAAGGAAAAAACGATGAAGAAATATAAAGCAAAACAAACAAGAAAAGAAATCATTAACAAAGCTGCTGACAGATTAAAGCAACTTTTAAAAACTGAAGGCAAGAACTGGAAAAAAGGTTGGTCATCTACAATAGCAGAATTACAACTACCAGTAAAAATATCTGATGGCAAAAATTATCATGGTTTTAATATTATTAATTTAGCAATAGAGGCTCAAGAGAATGGTTACGAAAGTAATTTATGGGGTACTGCTAATGCTTGGAGAAAAAAAGGATATTATGTTAAGGCAAAAGAAAAAGCACATCATGTATTTTTCAACGCACAAATAGAAGTAGAGGATAGAGATTTTGGTATCATCACTGACAGTGGAGAATTAAAAGATGTTAAGAAAAAAATTTGGTACTTTAAACCATATCCAGTTTTTAATGCTAGTCAAATACAAGACTATGTGATTGAGAAAAAGACTGAAGAAGTAAAAGTATCTAAAGTTGATATATTAAAAAATGTTGAAAAGTATGTAGCAAACACAGAAGCAAAAATTATCTATGGTGGTCATAGAGCTTTTTACTCTCCTAATGTAGACAAAATTACATTACCAAAGGTTGAAGATTTTCATGACACAGAATCTTACTATGGTACTTTACTTCATGAATTAATTCATTGGACAGGTAGTGACAAAAGATTAAAAAGAGATTTCTCTGGTAGGTTTGGAGATAATGCTTATGCCATTGAAGAGTTGGTAGCAGAATCTGGTTCAGCGATATTAAGTGCATTACTTGGTATATCACCAACAGTAAGAAGTGACCATGCTAAATATATTAATGGTTGGATTGAACAACTTGAAAATAAACCAGAGCAAGTTTTAAAAGCAATCACAAAGTCTACTCAAGCAATCGACTTCTTGGATGGATTACAAAAGAAGGGAGAAAAAAAGAAGGTGGCTTAATGCCACTTTCTTGGAGGTGATATTATGACAGACATGGAAACAATAATAAAAAATTACGGATATATTATTCGTAATCCTAGACAAGCAAAATTCACTAATAGACAGTTTGGCAAGGTGGCATTTTTAAATAAAAATAAAAATCCTTACAAACAAGTAGTCAACGATCTACACATGGATTTTATTAATTCTAAAAAGATTTTTGTAACTAAGAATGTTTCAGATAAATTTATGGAAAGAGAAGTTGATAGAAAAACACTTTTACAAGATTTCTTGCCTTACTATGATAATCAAATACTTATAATAGAGTATGCAGAATGTTTAACTAGTGATTATTTAGGGTTTTGGATTAGAGATAAAAAAACACACTATGTTATATCGTCATTTTTTTATTTAAAAAATGGTGAAAAATTTAATTCTAATGGCACGATAATCGAAGGTAACGGATTAATAAATCATATTGCTGATTGGGGAATATCTAAAACAAAAAATTTATGGAGGAGCCATTGGGAAAATGATAGCTCAACACATGGAGATAATATTAATTTATTACATTCATGGTTTCAAGGAGATAAAGATTGGATTGATTACTACTTGTCTTATACAAAACCATTTCTACATTGGTCATTGAAAAATCCTATTGATAATCCTCAATTAAAAGAAATAGATTTTAAATTTAGAGAAGAAATATCAGTTGCAGCAAAGATAGTATATTTTATACACAGTTTAAATAATTTAACTAATAGACAAGAATGTGTTGAAGTAGAACCAGAGGAGAGATTAGCTGACTTACGAAATAAAAAACCTTTAGCTTATCAGTATAAAGTTTTAGACATTGGTAATGTTAGTAACAGTACAAATTATAAATATAACAGAAGTGTTAACAAAAATAAATTTCACACTGTACGAGGTTTTGAAAGACAGTATAAATCTGGAAAAATAGTCTGGATAAAAAATCATACTAGAGGAGATAAAAACTTAGGAGTAGTAGAAAAAGATTATATAGTGTCTAAATTTAAAAAAACAGATGAGCATAATGATAATCATGTTGAGGATTAAAAACTATGTCGCATAATTATAAAACACAACCTATGGAGCATCAAAGAGATGCTTTGAAAAAAGGAGCAACACAACGAGTTTTTGGTTTGTTCATGGAGCAAGGAACTGGTAAGACGAAAGTTATTATCGACAATGCAGTATACTTATATGACACCAACAATATTGATACTGTGTTTGTGATTGCTCCTAATAGTGTTTATACAAATTGGGAAGAAGAGATAGATAAACATGCTAGTTCTAAAAATTATATTTTCATGCATAAGATACATAAAACTTTTGCACCTAGACCAGACTGTCTAACATGGTATTTAATGAATGTAGAGGCATTTAGTCATAAGTCTGGATATGAGACTGCATACGAATTAATAAAGTTTTACGGATTGAAAACTATGATAGTAGTTGATGAAAGCACTACTATAAAAAATAGAACTGCAAAGAGAAGCAAAAACTTATCAAAACTTTCTAAAGGATGCAGATACAAAAGAATACTTACAGGAACACCAATAACTAAATCACCTTTAGATTTGTGGAGTCAGATAGGATTTTTAGATGAAGAGCTATTAGGTTTTAAATCGTATTATTCTTTTCAGGCAAGATATAGTTTAATGAATAGAATATCAGTATCCGGTAATAGAAAGATAGAGATACCTGTTAAATTTATAAACTTAGATGAGTTAGAACAAAAGATGCACTCTTTTACTTATCGATGTTTAAAAAAAGATTGTTTAGATTTACCACCACAAGTATGGCAGAGAAGAAATATATTTTTATCTAATCAACAACGCAACACATATGAAATTTTAAAAGAACAAGCAAGAGTAATAATACAAGACAAACAAGCATCAATCACAAACAAGTTAACAGAAATATCTAAGCTGCAACAAGTTTGCTCTGGGTTCGTGTATAGTGACGATGGCAAGTTGGTTGAACTAGACAATGCTAAGTTGAGAGAGCTTTTAAATATCTTAGATGAGATAGATGGTAAAGTTATTATATGGTCTACTTTTCGATACTCTATAGAACTGATAGCAAAAGAGATAGCTAAGAAATATAAAAATAATAATATAGTAGTGACTTTATATGGAGATACAAAAGACAGACCCAGTGTAGTAAAAAAATTTAATGAAGATAAAGACTGTAAATATTTAGTAAGCAATCCTAGTGTAGGCGGATATGGATTAACTTTAAATGCTAGTAGCATACAAATATTTTTTAACAACTCTTACAACTTAGAAGAGAGACTTCAAGCAGAAGCTAGAAACCATCGCAAAGGTCAAACTGCGGATAAAGTTACTTATATAGATTTAGTAGCAATCAAAACTATTGACGAATTTATACTGAAAGCATTAAAGAACAAAATACAAATATCTGCTCAAACTTTGAATGAAGAAATATTAGCTTTCTTAGAATAGAATCGATTCGTTATTTGTAAATAATGTAGCTTTTACAAAAGCCTAGTTTTCTGCGTTTTATAGGTGTATATTTGCATATCACATCTTAATGTGCTACATTTATTATATAAAACAAAGGAGAAAAAAAATGAAAGTACAAATCGAAACAGTAAAAAAATATTTAAAACAATATGCATCTTTTAATTATGATGAGTTTATCTTTGACTCTTGGCTTGTTGGTCAGAAAAAAGTATCATTAGACGAATTAAAAAGAATGCTAGAGGCTGCTACTAAAAAAACAAGTGTAGACTTTGCAACAAGTGAAATTGTTTACTTGTTTTATAAAGCATCGTTTATTGATGAGACTGTGGCTAAGTATGATACAACTGTTGATATACAGATTGAAAAAGAAGTAGAATTTGATAGAAGAAAAATAGCCAGAGGAATATAAATTTAAGGGGGAGTAAAATCCCCCACAACAACAAAGGAGAAAAATAATGGGAACATGGCATGTAGATAAAGATAGGTTGAAAAAAATATTGACTAAACCTATCAAGAATAAAGATAGTATAGACAAGTTGGGTGATGGTTTGGGTGATGATGAATTTTTTGATTTCTTGGGAGAGATGCAAGACAAACATTCACCTAATAAAATAGTTAACGCATCAGTGATAGATTTTTTGACTACACCTGACCACAACGATGAAGTTTGGTTGACTATAAAAGATGGTGAAGAAGTAGTGAGCAATAAAGTTTCTGACCACTATGGTAAACCAGACACCTCACCAAGTTTGTTGGAGAACATAGCAAACCATATAGATAAACAAATAAAAGGGGAGACTACTTAGTCTCCTTTTTTTTTGCGTACAAATTATCAAAAGTATATTCTGGGTCTAAGTAAGACTCATCATCTTCAGCACTAAACTCATATTGACTAGGAATAAAATTTGGAGCACCAGAACCAGTTACCCATAAAGCTGGGTTGGTTGCTCTTACTCTGTTGTTTGGTTGTGCTACTATCTGACCTTTAAACTCACCACTAGTTATTGCTAGTACATGAGATTGTTTGTGTTGTGCTACATCATCACCTAATGCGTTCATGTCATCTCCGTTTGTGTAGTCGATAGTAAAATAATATTTAGCATTGTAGAACTCCCCATCTATTTTTGTAATCCAAGGAGAACTACTTGCTCTATCGTATTTTATAATACTAAAATATCTGCTACTACAATCCCAAGGTTGTACCCAATGATTCTGGATTCGTGGAGGGTAGTCATCTAGCATTTCATCGGCAACCAAACTTTGTATAGGCATCCTTGCCCACATAGCTCCACCATGTGGACTCTCTGTTCTTGTATCTTCATCTTCACAACCAGTAAACACCACTTGAAAAGATAAAGACCTATCTGGTATACAAGTAACCGCAATGGCAAGTGCGTGTACGAACTCGCCATGATACTGTCTATGATTGTGTGTAAATTCTTTTCTTACCCAACATTTAAAGTAAGGTATGTTAGCAGTCAGATAAGCCATAACTTATCTTAATGCAATTTAATAAGAAATCAACTTTTATTTTTTAATTTTCACTGCTTTCATATTGTTTGCTTTTAAAACTTTTTTTGCTTGTGCTAGAGACATTGTAGCTATATTACCTTTATTAGCTTTCATCATCTTTACACCGCCTTTTGCATAACCTTTAGATGCCATTCTACCTTTCATTGCACCCATCATTTTTGTACCGCCTTTTGATGCCATTCTACCACCTCTAGCTTTCATCATTTTTGTACCACCTTTGGAAGCTCTCATCATCTTCATGCCACCTTTAGCCATTCTTCTCATACCTTTACTTTTTCTCATGTGTTTCTCCTTGGTTAAAATTATAGTATACTATTATTCATCGTCATCGACAATCCAGTTACCTCTATTTTTTTTTTGGTCTAAATCAAACTCTATCAAAGCAGCATCTTTGCCCTCAGACATGCACACTAAAAAATATTTAGGTTCAAAAATTCGGCAGGATTGGTCATTTTGGTCGAGTATCGTGTGTGCTAAAACTATCTTTACTGTAATACCTACAGCTACCGCAATAAAAGCTATTACTGCTAACACTATAAATCCTAATCGTATCATGTCGTACATTTCTTTTTGCTGTTTTAATTTTTTAGCTTTAGCTTTTTGTATAGCTTGTTTTCTTTCTTCTATTCTTCTTTTTCTTTCTAGTAAGATTTGGTCCCAAGTGCTAGGTCCGCTAGACACTGGGAACCTATAATTTATAAGGGTTCTAATTTCTGCAATGCGTTCCTGTGCTAATTTAGCATTTATTATAGAATCAGCTACATTAGATAAACCTAACTCATTTGCTGTGCTATTAGCTTGTTTAGACCTTTCTTTGTTAATTTGTTGTTGACCTTCAAACATTTGGTCTATCTGTTTTGCAATACCAGAAATATCATTTACTGTATTGATATTATCTTTAATAAATGAGGTGGCTTGTTTTACTAGAGCTATACCAGTTAAAACCGCTGTAACTGGTTCAACCATCGAGATACACCCAGTCGTAGGTGTTTCGTTCTATAAAACCTCCAATAGATTTTTTAATAGGTGTTTGAGGTTCTGGTCTCGTGGGTGTTGGATCGGTAGTCGCTGTTGGTGTATCGTCAACAGTAACTCTTACACCTTCGTCTAGTTGTCCTTCACCTCTGTAGGCAGAGTTGATTTCTGAGTTGAAGTTAAATCCGTATCTTTCTGAGAAGTCTCTGTCGACATCATCAATCCTTGGTTGGATTTCATCGATGATACTACGAACTTTCCTGTATAAATCGGACTGTCCTTCTTTGCTAATCCCTTGTAAATAACCTTCGCCATTTTTAAACTCACTCCAATTGTTACTATAATCCCCTTTTTGGGCACTAAATAATTCTACATTAATACTTGGTTCATTGTCAAGTTTTTTGGCAAAGTTCTCGTTTGCTTCCAGTATAATTTTTTGAAACTGTTGATTGTCAAACACTTCTTCAAAATTAATTAATCTTACACCTTGCGTTGTGCTTACAGGAGCTATTTCAAAACTAGGACCTTTAAAATCAGGATTTGTTTGTTGTATTAGTTTTACTTCTTTATCTACTACTTTTTGTATTTCTTGACTTAACTCACCAATTTCATTTAGGTTAAATTGCCTACCTAAATTTAAGTCTACACCATTAGCTTCTTTTTTAACAGGATTGTAAAAAGGTCTATGCCAACCAACCATTTCTTGTTTCATTAGTATACCTCTAGCTATGGCATATGCTTGTATTAAATCTTCTGTGGATTTTTCAATTTTATTTGTCTTTCCAGTCTTGTACCCTTTAGGCATTACTACTTCTGTTTGACTACCAGGATTAACAATTCCTTTATAATAACCAGGTGCTTCAAACTCACCAGGTGATAATAAACCTAATCTTTGAGCAATTATATCTCTACCTTTATCGTCTAAAAATGCTTTAGATATTTCTGTATGGTATTCTGCTTTTATTTTAGGTTCTCCTGTTTCTAAACCTTTAAGATGATTTGTGCTACTGTGAGGCACAGCTTCCCATGATATTTGACCAAGACTTTCTTTTAGTGCCTGTGAGTAATCAAAACCTGCTTTCTTAATATCAGCAGCAGTTGGCTCATAATCAAAAGACTCTTTAAACCATAATTTTAAATGTTCTGGTTTATTAAGATACTTAACTACATTTTTGCCTTTGTTATTTTTTTCATATTTTATAAAACCTTTTTTCAAAGATTTTTCCATGGTTCTTTTTTTTACACCAGGATTTTCAGACCTTGCTTTAAAATTTACCCATATGGCTGCTTGTGTTTGTTGTGGTTGCCAACCTAACTGTTTTGATAATTTTTGTATTTCTTTAGTTACAAATTTATACTGTTCTGGTGATGGCATTTCATTTTCTTTAGCAAAACCCAAAGCTCTTAACATCCAAATGTCTCCAGTCACTGGACCAACTCTATCTGGATCAATATGCACCATTAAGTTATTATAAAAGTCATCAGTCTTTCTACCTTCCCAGTTTTTACCAGCAAACACCTCCTCTAATTTTGGTACCATTGCTGAAGGAAACCTACCAGTTTTAATAGGTTGACCTGCTTTATATTGGTTGTATGCTTGAATAGCAAAGTCAAAGTTTGCTTTTACTGGTGTCTGTGGAGAGGTAATAGCGATAGCTTGTATAATTTTATCTGCCTCATCAACATTACCTCCTGTAGCTTCTAATATTTCTTTACCACTCTTTTCATACCAGTATCTACCTTCTTGTCCACCTACAGCTAAAGTTTTAAGTTTTCTTCTAATTGAGGATAACTTTTGTGGACTATCTAAACCTCTAGGTCCTCCTATATATTGACCTGTGGTTCCTACTCTTTCTCTTTTTTTTATGTTTTGTGGTCCTAGAGCCTTGATACCTTCATCTTGTTTTGGTTTTTCTAATTGATTTAAATTAAATTCTTGTTTTACAAAATCTAATCTTTTGTCTAATTCTTCAATGTTAGCTTTTTCAAAATTTTCATTTATTTCTTTAGCACCTTTTCCATATTTAGGATTAGGAATTAAACCAAACTTTTCTTCTCCTTTTGAACCTGCTTTAGAGCCTTTAAGTATGGCTCTTGGGTCATCTGGTGCTCCTTTTAAAAACTTATCATCAAGTACACTAAATCTACCAATACCACCTTCATCCTCTAATATTTCTGCTCCAGTTTTTTTATCACTTTTTAACACAACATTTGTTGTTTGGTCATTTCTTATAGCTTCAATATCACCTTTATAACTTTTTACTATAGTAGGTTGTATGCCTCTCACATCAGCAAACACTTCTTGTTCGTTAGCAGCATTTCTTTCTAAAGATTTATAAAAACCTAATTTATTTTTATCGGTATCTAATTTAACATCATATGTCTTTTCTATTTTTGCTTTAGCTCCTCTAGTATTTTTGGCTTTTACTAATTCTGGAACATAACCGATAATTTTATCTTTTGGTACATCATAACGAACTATGATTTCTTTACCTGCATCATATCCTTTTTTCATATCCATAGGCATACCCATTTCACTAAGTCTAGCTCCTTTAGAAGTTTTATCTCTAATAATACTTTCTGGTTGGTCCATAGTTGAACTCATTGAGTATCTTGGTAATACTCTTGGGTCTAGTGTTCCAGATATAATTGCCTCACTAGTTTCTAAACCTTCTTTACCTTTTAAGGGTACTCTTCTAAACACACTATAAAATTCTTTACCATCTTTAATCGTGGGTGTATAAATTTTTGATATAGCATCTTGAGATTCTTTGATAGCTTGAGGATTATCTAATAGTACATTAGCTACTTCATTTCTTGTTAAATCTGGAAAGGCTTTACTATAACCAGACTGAACCCAAAAAGCTGTTGCTTGAGAGGGATTAAAACCTGCTTCTTTTAGTGTGCCTTGACCTATCTTTTGTTCTGGTGTAGGCACTGATTCAAAATCAGCATCTGTCATTTCTACTTTGTTAACTGGTACAATATTTTTGTCAACCACCTCACCTAAACTATCAATTATTTGGTTTTCATCTTTACCTTTTGGAATATCAATACTTTCAATATTAAATCCTTTTTCCGTATCACCAGAAAAATTAGCTAATACTCTTTGACCAGTTTTAGTATTCGTAAGAATAGCTTTACCTCTTCTAGACACTTGATTTGCTATCCAACCACCTGCTAACAAAGGTAAACCAGCAGGTCCTAGCATAACTCCAGCAGTCATAACTCCTTCACCAATACCCCCAACAGCAGTTAAAGTCTGGTCTACACCACTTACTATAGCATCAGTAACTTTACCTTCACTTATTAAATCTGATGTGCGTTTAGCTGCTTCAAAATAAGAGGGTCTTTTTTTTCCTTGAACTACATCGTATTGTTGACCAAAAAACTCAGCTATACCTGAACCAGTTTTTAAGTCTAATCCTAACTGTCCTAAATAAGGTAATGCTTTTTTAAAACCCTTCTTAAATGATTTAAATTCCTCAATACCTCTAGTTCTTTTTGCTTCATCTGTAAATTGTGGAAACGCAGATTCTTTTTTTTCTGTCTCTTCAACATTTGGAGTAACCTCTACAGTACCTAAATCCTCTGGTCCTAGGGCAGTGATACCTTGTTCTTCATCCACGATTATTCTCCATGTGTCTATCTAGTTTATCTTCTAGTCTACGAAGATAATTTAATACCTCCTTGAAATCAGAATTAAAATCTTTTTTAGGAAGATACTCTTCTCTAGTTTTATTAAGAAGTATTTGTAATCGTTTTATTTCTTGAAACATTTTATTAAATGCCCAACCAAATCCAGTGGCTAACAGTGTTAGCAAGATGTTCCATAACATCATATTATCCATTTTAGGCTTTCCTGTTAGCGATTAACTGACCTAGATTATCTTGCGGAAATAAACCCCCAAACTGCTCCCCTTTATTGAGAGACGCAATACCTTTCGTATTAGGAGTGATAGGTAGGGAAGCAGTCTGTACTGGTTGTTCCGTTGTTCTAGTAGGTGGTTGAATGTTAATGTTGGGTCGTGAAGGTTGTATGTTGCCTATTGTTTGTTGTGGTGTTTCTTTTGGTACATCTGCTTGAGCCATTGTTTGAACATCTTTAGTTTCTGTTTGTGACATCTCCTCTGGTTGTCCTTGAAAAAGCAAAGTGTTAATAAACTCATCTACAGCTTCACCATAAGCAGGATCTACCTCTTTTTCTGCAACACTTGCAGCTAAATTACCTATTGATTGAGCAAGTATGTTTGGATTTTTGTCTGCTTTCTTAGAAGTTTGCAACAACCAACTGGTAAACTTAGGACTAGTTATTAAAGTTAAAGCAGCTCTTGGAGTCATATAAATACCACCAGCTGCCAAAGCAGCAGAAGATGCACTAGCTCCTTGCATATAAGCAGTGCCTCCAACCATAGTGCTTAAAATAGGCAACATTAAAGATGAGGATTCAAATCCAGTTTTTGAAGGATTTGCAAACTGTTCTACATCCATAGAACGATTAGCTATTTCCACAATTGTATCTAAATTTTTTCTTAGTTCTGTATTACCAAAAATAACATTCTTAGCATCTTTAGAATAATCATTATAATTTTTTAAAAAGGTACTTATACTCCATACAGAACCTTCTCCACCATCAGGTTTTTTAAAACCCATTCTTCTTGTCAAACTAGCAGTTAAATCTTGTCTACCTTTATCGTCTAAAATGTCGTCATAGATTTTTTTAATTCTTTCTGAGCCAGTTTTTGTTCCGTCTAATGCAAAATTAAATACATTAATTGCTTTTTTATCATACCTATCAATTATTAAATTTGTTGTATCAAAAATTTCCTCTTGTGCTGTAGCTCTAAAATTTTGAGCATCTCTTAATAATTTAAAAGCACCTTCATCACCAAATTCTGTAACTAGTTCTTCAGTATCGTTAAACAAAGCAGTTTGTAATTCTTTGAGGTAAGGAACTTTAGCTTTAGTGAAATCTCCTTTTAAAGCAGAGTCTCCTTGTCTTATATCTCTTAAAACAATACTTCTTTGGTCGAGTAAATTTTGAGCTGTGTAACCTTGTTGTATAGGACCTTTTCTGCCAACTGCTTTATCACTCAAATTTAAAATATTTTTAATTTCACCTATTACTAATCCTCTAGCTTTATCAACAGTTTTTTCTTGTTCATCTACAAGTTTTTCATATAATTCTCTAACATTTCTTAAATTAGACCTTGCATTTGTAGGTAGAGCTTTAGATGCTAAGTTATATAAATTATTAATTTTAGCATCTGTTTTTTCTATTGTTTGTTGAGCTTGTTTATGTATTAATATAGCTATCTCTTCTCCACTACCTACAGGCTTACCATATTTTTCTGATAAATCTACTAAAGCCTTTGCCATCTGGTCTTGATATTTTTTCATCATTTCAGCATAAGGACCTACTGCCATAGGTTTCATTGCTATTCTTTTTTCTAATGCTTGTATAAATTTGCTATCTACAACTTGACCTAATGTTGGAACTTCTATACCTAATTTTTTAGCTTTTTCTAATATTTCTTTAGATTGTGTTGCTTTGGTGTCAGTAACACCAAATACTTTTTTTACTGTATCTCTAACACTTAAATTTTTAGCAACTCTAGCTACATCATCAAATATTTTAGAACCAGTTATATCTATACCAATTCTAGTCAAAGCATCTACAGTATTTTTAGTTAAACTACCTCTACTTACATATTCTTTAGATAGTATATCTATTAATCTATCATATGCCTGACCAGCTCCCTCTGCTGCTAAAGCACCACCGACTAATACACTTGCTCCACCAGTTGCAATAGCAGTTGGTGCACCAGCTAAAGCTCCTACTGGATAAGCTATAGTGCTAACTATATCTCTACCTATTGATCCTAAATCTCCTAAATCTGGAACTAAACCTTCATTGTTATATAAAACTTGTTTTTCATTTCCATCAGCATCTTTTATAGTAAAAATAAAATTATCTTCACTTACGTTATTTGCTTTTGCCCAGTCTCTATATGATTTTTTTTCAAACAACCCAACTGCGTCTGGATGTTCTTGTTTTATAAGCTCTAATCTTCTTTGTCTATCCTCTTCGTTGCCAACTATCATTCTAGTTTTAAGTGGAGCTCCAGAATTTTTATCTAAAGTAACAGTGATACCATTTTCTAAAATTTTTGGTTTTGTAGAGTTTAATATACCTCTTGTTTGTAATATTGTATCCATCTATAATCTCTTAATTATTTCCTGAAAAACCATCATCAGTTTTAGCTTTGTTTTGAAAACTTTCATTATTATTTAAATCTAATCCTTCATTTGCACCAGATAAGGGTGACATAGATTTAATTGTACCATCATCATTGTATACAACACCTTTCTGTAAATCTTGCCCTCTTCCAGAATCTAATAACCCTCTTATCGCCACAAATTCATTTTCAAGAGCTATTATTTTCATCTTAGCTACTTCAGGTGCATCAAATATACTTGGCACATACATTTTATCATATCTTTGAAATTCTGATTCTGGCACTGCTGCTCCTGACCTTGCTCTTAAAAGTATTTCGGTAGCCATTCTTATAGCTCTTCTGTAATACTGTTTCTTTCTACCAGCTTCATAAAACCTTGAGCCAGGTGCTGCTAATATACCAGTTCTTATATTACCTTCATTATCAAATATAACAGACTTAGCATTTTCCACTGCTTTCAAAGCACTTTCTGCTGATGCTAGTTTTTGTGCATCTGTTCCAGATAAAGGTTTTACACTTTGTGACAATAATTTTCTCTTGTCACCTAATGCAACTTCTGCCTCATCAAAATTCATTATAAAGTTTCTAGGACTGTCTCCCTCTAATTTTACTAATTCTTGTTCTAAAGCTCTTGACCCCTCTTTACCTAAAAATATTCTTTCCAATAAATCTTTGTAAGCAGTTTCACCATAAGCTATCTTATAGTTATTAAATATATCTATTGGGGTTTCTTCAAAAGTTTTGGTTACTCCATTTTCAATAATCGTGTAAGTTTGTTTTTTTCCTATTTTGTCGGCATATGCTTTTAAATCAAAAATATCTTCATCAGATAACACATCTACTTTGTTCTTTAGTGTGTTGCTTTCATCAGTTACCTTATTGAGTATACCTTTTACTTTATTTAATTGTTTGGTAAAAGAATCTGGTCTGCCTTCTTTAGGAGCTTCTTTAACTTTACCAACTCCTATTTGTTGATTAACTGCTGTAACAAGTTCAGGAGCAACTAATTGTTTTCCTTCAGGTATAGTTATTTCTTGTCCATTTATTGTTACTGTAACCTCTTCATCAAAAATAAAAGGTTTAACAGCAGATAAATTAGTGGTATCTACACTTCCAAAGACAGCAGGATTAATTTTTGTTTGTTCTGCTATTACACTCTCAAGAATAGGTATACCTTTACCTTTTTTATATGTAACACCATTGATAGTAAAATCTTCTCGAACATCTACTTTTTTTGTTGCATCTGCATCAGTTTTAGGTTTAGTGTATTCAACAAATGTACCTTGAGGGTAAGCATTAATTTGTTCTGGAGTAAAATTAAAAATTATGTTATCTGCTTTACTATATTGTGTACCACCCACATCTACCTTACCTTTAAAACCCTCTTGCAGCACATATTGTTTAGGAGTAGTCGTTTTTGTTTTTGCACTTTGTGCTTCTAGTTGTGCAATTTGTAAAGCAGCATTTGCTGAACCAGCAAGTCCTTGACCAGCAGATGCTAATAAACCAGATAACTGTGATTGACCTCCTTGTGTTTTACCTTGTAACAATGCACTCGCTAAAGGTAATAAAGTTAAAGCAACTCTTTGATCTCTGTTGAACACTGGTGCACTAGTCGTGGTTGTAGGTGTTACAGTTGTTGGTTGTGTAGCAGTTTCAGTAGCTGTATCTTTGTTTTGATTTCGTAGCTCTTCATTCGGTACAGTGCTCAAAACATTATCTGCTGTATATAAAGATGTTTCATTATCTATTGCCATATCTATCCTATTGAGGTGTTTGTCCAGTTGGTTTTAATAAATTATAAGCTGCATATGCACCTATACCAGCACCTGCTGCTTGTGCTAGTGGATTAGCACCTGGTCCTGTCGTTGCAGTAATCTGTGATGCTGTAGTTGGTAAAGCAGTCATAATACCTTTTGCAAATTCAACTCTTTGAAATGGTTCAGCTTGTCTTGCAACTTCTGTAGCTCTTTGAGCTTCTAAACCTTTTTGTGCTATGTCTCTTTGCAACTGACCAGCGGATAACTGTTGAGCTATATCTTTCTGAGCCATTTGTTGTTGTGTCTGTCCTAGGTTAGAAAACGCACTTGCTTGATTTAATAGAGCTTGTGTTTGAAACTGTTGTTGAGCTTGAGCCGAGGCTCGTGCATCTTTAAACGCATCCGCTTGAGCTTGACCTATTAATCCTAATCGTAATCTCTCTTCTTCTGCTCTTTGTATACCTTCTCTACCACCACCAAAAGCACCTGCCTCCACTGCTTGAGCAGCTTGTTGGTTTTGTTTGATAGCACTTTGTCTATTGATTTCATCAATCACATATCGTTGATAAGGGTTCATAAAAGAATCAATCAATCCTCCTTGTTGTGTTATATCTTGCATTGCTGTTTGACCAGCAGCTACTGTGCTTCCAATACCAGCTTGTACTGGCACTGCTCCAATACCAGTTTGACCAGATTGTGTAAAGGCTTGTCTTTCTAATGGTGAAGGACCTGCCACTTGATATTCTGGTATAGTCATAGGTTGTCTAGCTAATTCTATAGCTTGGTCGTATAATGCTAATTTTCTTGCTTCTATTTCTGGAGCTTCTCTTGATATAGTTTCTTGTCTACCAGAACCTCCAGATGGAGCAGGTGCTGGAGCTGAACCGCCACCACCAAAGTAACCTTGTAATCCAGTCTTACTATTTACTTTTCCACTACCACCTATTTGTTTTAATATTTTTACTTCATAAGGATTAACATGAGCTAGTTCTGTATCTTCATATTCTCCTTGTTGTGCAATATCACAATATAGTTTTTTATATAACCAAACTTTAAACTTATTCGGTAGAAGTTTAAGCATCCATTTCATAAAATATTCCTTTAGCTTTGAACTCAAGATTAGGTGTATTTTTTATTATTCTATCCCAACCTTTTCTTCCTATAATTTCTAATCCTTTGCAGTTTTCTTTGATAGCTTCTAATTTAAAAAAGTGTTCTATCTCTTTAATAAATTTTATTACTCTATCACCACCACAAAATATAATTCCTAATATTTTTTTGTTTGGGTAAATTACTTGTGATGTTACAAAATAACTCAAAATTGCATCTCCATAAAAAACTCCGTACAAACTCATTGTACCTAATTTACATCCTTCGTAGGTCGTCTCTATAGTGTGGCGACCATTACTCATGTCTATTGCATCTTTTAAAACCTCTGATGCATCACTCCAACAAGAATCAACATCTAATGCTTTTATGTCAATCATGAAGTAATATCGTATATTCTCTTCAACTGGTCTTGTTGCTTATAAAAAAACTTTGCTCCCATTTTTCTCATCTCTTTAAAATCTTCTGGGTTTGCTCCTTCCATAATACCAGCACCTAATACCGCATCTGCTCTACTAACAAACTCACCATCTGCTAATTGTGCTAACATGGTATCTGTATCTTTGTCACCAGTTCCACTACCATCTTCTACATATCCAGTAGCTCTTACATAATTATTAACATCGCCCTCATCGTGTTCTTTTTTGCTAGGTAAGTAATTTACTCCACCTTCTTTAAATCTTTTTATTTCAGCTAGTCCACCCTCTTTTGCTGTGTACATTTGTGTATTATCAAAATCATATACACTAGGTGTCACTGTACCTTGTTGCGAGGGGTCTGGTGCGTAAGATGCGGTTTGTGTAATTCCTTGTAAATTTTCTGTAGCTTGTGCGTATGCTTGTGGGTCAACACCTTGAAAACTAGTTTTAAATTGTTGTCCAGACATATCTACTGGTGCTGGTTTTGGTGCGTTCATTGCACCTACCAAAGAACCAGCGGTAACTCCACCTCCTATAGCACCTGCTGCTCCAAGACCACCAGCTTTAACCCCAAAGAGACCTGTTGTGGCTGCTTGACTAGTTCCTAAAGAACCAAAACCACCAGCTAAACCATATCCAGATAAAGCACCTATTCCACCAGCTATTAACGCATCTCTATTACTTGCTCCACTTGCTTTTGCTAATAGAAAACTTCCTACTCCAGCAGCTATGGGTATTAAAGGTGCAACCATAAATTTCTCCTATATATATTTGTTAGGTATATTCTACTATTTCTTAGGCGAAGTATCAATACTTTGGGGAATCATTTCGTCAATAAGTCTACCAGTGTATTGGAACTCACCGACATGGGTAATATATTCTGTTATTAGAGCATAACACTTACCACCAATTTTATTCCATAGCCTAGAAAAAGCAAAGTCCTCACCATAGTATCGCTTAGTTTCTTTATCGTAGTAAGTATCAAAAAAATTATAGAGATTAGGTTTTAACACCTTCTCTCCGTCAACTACAGTTTCTTGGCGAATATTCAACTCTGGATAGTGTTTAATCATTTTCTCTAATACACTTCTTTTTAACATCAAACATCCAGTAGGAGTATGTGATAATTCAATCATTTCATTATCTACTTTAATATCGTGTTCTTGATCTTTTATTCTTACTGGAAACATATTACCACTGGTACTAGCTTCTAATATAGTTCTATTAGGATAATCTTTATGTTTATTAAATATTTTTTCCCATTGCACTATTTTCATAGGATAAGGTATGCTAAGTAAATCCATATCTTTTTCTATCATCTTAAATATAGAATCAGCACTAAAAAGAATGTCACTATCTATGAAAAGTAAATGTGTAAAATCACTATCTAAAAATTGTGCTACACATAAATTTCTACCTTGTGTTACTAAACTTGATTTCATTAATTGTAAAGTAAACGATACATTTTTTTGGTGGCACATAGTTTGTAATTTAATTACAGATTGCATATAGTGTATAGTTACATTGCTATGTACTGGTGTTGCAACAAATAAACGAATATCTTTTTTTTCTAAGTCAATAACTTCGCTATTTTTTTGCACTCAACACTCCTTGTAAAAAACTAGTCCATTCTAACTTTTTCTTTTCCCAACTGTAAAATCGTTTAACAAATTCTTGTTGCATAGTTAAATGTTTGTGTATCTCTGGTTCGTGCATCATGTCTACTGCTTCTCGTATCGCATGAGCAAATGCAAGAGACAAGTTTTTATAATTCTTATCGTATGTAACATAGATAGGAAACTCAGAACAAGTTTCATATAGTGCACCATAATTTGTTACAATACAATACAAACCACTCGCCATAGCTTCTAATGCTGAGTTACAACTAGTCTCCTCCCAGATACTAGGATATGCAAACATATGATAGCGATACATAAATTTTTGTATAAAAGAATGTTCTTTGTAACCTATGTAATTTACATTTTCTAATTTTCTAGCTTGTTCATACAATGGCTCATACGCACTTTCATTTTGATTAGCAAAATCTTCTCCATAAATTTTACAGGAACTAAACACATCTACTTCAACATTACAATCCTTTAGTAAAGACATTGCACCTAATAAAACATTCAGTCCTCTCCAAGGTGTAACATGAAACAACATACGAACTCTATTGCCTTCTTTAAATTCTGTTCGTACTGGAAAATTATTAACACCATTTTTTATGACATGACATTTATGTGTAGGTAAATCAAACATGTATCGAAACTTTTCATAGTTCCAATGTGAATTAAAAATATACCAATCGTATTTACTATGATTAGCTTTATCTTTAAACCAAGGTGCTATATTAGGTTGGTCATAACTATTTTTTTGCCACAATATATTTATTTTATTATTATCTAATGGAATTTTATCTGGTATAGAAGTACATATCTGAAAATGTTTCAGTAAATCCTCATCTACATAATGTTCTAAAAGTCTGTGTTGAATTTCTGTTCCGCCTTGTGGTGTCATCTTCCATACTCCAATACTATCTCTTCATTTTTTTTTATTTTTTTTGATGTTACTACATTGTAAATTATATAATCATCCCAATCTTGTGTGATACATAAATAACAGTTTGGCTTACTAGAATGATTTATAAACCCACCTAAAGGTGTTCTTATATATCCAACTATCATAGGTACTTTAATGTGTGTGCTTCCTAAATCATATTTTGCTTTTAAATCACAAGATGCAAATATACCATGTCCTTCTATATTACTTTTGTCTATATACACTTCTTCTGGCAATGGTTTATAGTAAAACCTATCGTATTTTACTTTCATTCTTTTGTGTCGCTTTTAAGTTGTAGTGCTTCTGGTGGTACTATAATTTTTGTGTCTACTGCTATATCTTCTTGCTTTGTATCTGTGTTAGGATTGTTAACATCATGCTCGGCATCTTCTTTAGTTTTGTATATAGTATTTGTTTTTTTATTACGATAAGTGGTTTCAGATGCACAGTGAATTATTTTCATAGCACTTAATATCGCATAAATTTAAGGATATATCAACAAAAAACCCTAACTGATTAGTTAGGGTTGAATTGGAGAATTTGAATAAAAACAACTAAATAATATCACATATAATAAAAAATAAAAGACCTAATTTATTACTTTAGGTCTTTGTATTACAGTTTGCTTTGAACCTTTAAAATCTACTCCGTAATCATTTATTGTGTACTCTCTTTCATCTAATAAGTCCTCATATGAGTCGCCATAATTTCTAGCAAATTTAGGAGTATATAAAGAATGTTTTTTTACTGTAAATTTTACAGTATATGTATTACCCACTCTATCTTTACCTTCTACCCAATTCACTAATTGTTGTTTTTCATCTCTAGTGTCAGTATCATTTTCAATGTCAGTACCAATACTTGCACTACCAAAATATGTGTATAGATTTTTGTCCTCATCTTCAAGAGTAATAATATTCATATGAGTATCAGCTCCATAACAATAAGGTGTAATTTCTTTTGTAAACCACGATTTGATAGTTAATTTTTTTTCTAATCTATCTTTAGGTTGACCCACATACTCAGATTGAGATAACTCTAATAAAATCTTTTTATTTTTTTTCTCTTGCTCTAATAGTTTTCTCTCTCTCTCTGCTTCCCACTTCTTTAATCGTTCTTTTGCTTTATCCTTTTCTATTTGATTGCTCTTTTTAATATCTTTGACCCATTGAGGAATTGTGCCATTAGGGTCTACTTCTTGATAATCGTTATTAATTATTAAATCGTGATTTTTTTCACCATTTTCTTTTACCCATTCTTTAGCTTTCTCTATTGCAACATCTATATTTTTTGATAAAGTTTTAACATACCAATCTCTAACAGTACCATTATCAGCTTCAAATGAATGTCTCAAAACATACATTTTATTGCCACCAGATGTATAGTAATGCGATTTGGCATTAGCTATATCATAAAGTTCAACTCTTTGTAACTGCCCAGTTGTAATGTAATAATAATTGTTTGTCATTTTTTTCTCCTTTGTTATAACTTATTATATCAAATCCTATCACATAATGTCAACAAAATATTAATTCAACCATGCAACTATAGAATATCGATTACCTTTAGTTATAGGTTGCACACTGTGTGGATATAGAAAAGTGCTAGGAAACATAAGCAAATCCCCAGTTTTTAAGTCACATTTTGTATATGGCACTCTCGTTTTATTTTCATAAAAAATTATACCACCGCCTTCGTATTCTTGATTTAAATTAATAATTACAGAAACGATTCGGTTAACAGAGGTATGAACATCTATATGTGTTTTATAATAATTACCAACTTCATATTTTAAAAGGTTAACACTGTCCACACGCATACGAGGATTTATATAAGTAAAAAACTTCATGTATTCTTCTAATGCTTTAGATATTACATCTACTAAATAATTTAAATACACCATATCTTGTTCAACATTTTCACTAAAACCATATGTTAAAACATCTCTGACTTTAGTATCTTTTATATGTTTTTTTTCTCCTAAGACTGTTGCTTTTTGTTTGCAAACTAAATCAGCATATTGAACAATGTTGTCTGCCCATTCTTTTGTGACAAAACTTTTTAATAAAAAAATAGAATCTGAAAGTTTGCTAACCATTTTCTTGCGACCTATCTAATAAAGCATACGATATAATACCTTGTATTTCGTTTGCTGTACCAGCGGTCATTTTTATAACATCACCCTCTTCTAATACTAAAGTTTGCGATATTATTTGTCTTGTTGTATTAGCTGCAATAGATGCATTATCTATTCTAAAAGTTGCTGTAGCACTCGTATCAGTTACTTGCGTTGATAAATTTACATTTCCTGTTGAACCATTATGTGCTTGTATTTGTTTTACTAAACATCTCCCATTAGTAGGAGCTGTCAAAACAGAAGTTGTACCAGTAGTGGTTAAATTAAAACCAGCATTTTTATATTGTATTGTCATGATAAAAAAAACTCAAATGCTTGTTGTTCGTTTTTAATTTCTTGCTGATAAGAAGTATTTAATTTATCTATAATTTGTGTAATCGCTAAATTTATGAGTCTTTGATTTTCTAAATTATACTCTTCTTTAGGCTCTGGTATGAAAGTAATAATTTTAGACATTATGCAGTGCTCCTTTGTTTTGCTCTTCTAATTGACTCTTTACCTTTTTTTGCTATTTCCACTACCTTTGATTTTCCCATGACTTTTGCTCTTTGTTCCATAACTGTTAATATTTGTATTTTTCTTGCAAAAGGTTTTTTTAATTTTTTTACTTTTTTAACAGTTTCTCTTGCATCGGTAGGTGTTGCAAATTTTATTCGTACTGTATCTTTTGGGTTTTCATCTGTATACAATCTTCTACCACTACCCTTTGGTTTTTTTCCTGTACCTTTTAATGGGTCTTTTTTATTCATTAATACACCATTTTATTTTTTTTATTATTTTTCTGTTTCTTTACTTTTTTCTTTTTTTCTTCTTCTTTAATAACAACTCTATATATCATATCATTAGGAGAGTAAAAATAACAGTATTCATTGTGATAAAATACTTTAAATGATTTTTGTTTTTGTAACCCCCATTTAAATATTACTGCGTTTTCATTTATTATTTTAACAAAAAAATCATAAGATTTAGGGTTTTCTGTTTTAGTAAATTTCCATATTTTTTTTGCTTTTAAAACAATTGCATAAGGGTTTGAAGTATGGTCACTTTTCCATACTACACCTTTGTCAAAACTTATTACCTTTTTGACATCCATACATTATCTTCTACCATCTGCTTGAACATCAGCTTTAAAAGTTCCGTATCTCCAGTTTTCATTTACTGTTTCATTTTCTATTTTCAAATTTAAAGCTCTAGCTCTAGCTCTGGTATCTACCTTTTGTGTTGAATTGCTTACTGTAAAAGGTCCTAAACTACTACTAGCTTCTGTATCACTTGGAAAATCTTTTAAATTGATTGTCACTTTTGCGTTCCCTACTAAAGCTCTAAAGTCTGGTATAAAACGACTAATCTTCATAAAAAACTCACCAGTAACATTCATATTATTTTGTTGACCTCTTACTTCAAAGTCACCACTTTGTATACTGCCTATAATTGCTGATTGAGTACCATCTGCTAAAACTTGATTATTACCTTTTTCATGTGCATATAAAGTAGTTGCACCATTCGTATTGGTTACTCCTTGTATAATTGGAAAGTTGGGTATAGCAGATGTGTTATAATCAGTGGCATATGGATTATCAAAAATTGTTTTATCGTAATAGGTAGTTCTTGGTAATGTACCTATAGTCCACAACCCCTCAGCATAGTTATAACTTACTACTCTATCAATTTGTGTTGATGTAGCTTTAGGATAAAACCAATTAATTTCACTAAATAAAGAATTGTAACCAGCATAGACAACATCAGAGGCATCAAAGTTTAAACCTAAGTCATCTGTATCTTGAGTAGTAAAAACAAAATCTTCAACAGAACATGCTATTTTTTTAACAGTGCCATCGTACAAATAAAAACCACCAGCTTGACCCATCCAATACACAACTCCATTTACTGCAACCAATCCATGTTGAGATATTAAACCACAGTTTGCTCCTACTTGTCGTATACTAAAAGTAAAAGGTGGTCCTACAAATTGCATAATATATGCAGAAGTATCGGTAAGTATTAATATATAACTACCAGCATTGACTGCACCTACTATTTTTGTTCCACTATCTAATCTAAATGTACCACTAGTATTTGTAGAAGTGGGGGTATAATCAGAAAAATTTTCTTGGTCAGAAAAACGTATAAACATTTTGTCTTGACTAGATGTACCTACAGTAGTTTCTGTTCCTAAATGAATTAAATGTCTATCTCTATCTGATATTACTGTCATAACACTTTGAATAGGAGCATTTGATATAACAGTTGCTCTGGTGGACAAAGATGAACTACTACTAGGATTCCATTGAAAAGTTTTATTATTTTTTACAGTAGCTACTAAGATTTCACCAAAATTATCTAGTGACCAATTACCAGGCTCTAACGTGACCTCACCAGTAGGCGATGCATCACCCCAACCTGTAAAATTAGATGCTTCCTCTACAACTGCACCATCACTATGTGCAGAACGAGTAGAACCAGAAACTCCTCTAACTATTCCAGTAACTGTACTACCTGCTACTCCAGTGTATGAGATCAATTCTTGACCAACTTTTAAAGTACCTCCACTACTACTAAAACCAGATACAGATGTCAAAGTTATAGTTGTTCCAGAACCACCAGTTCCATTAGTATCATCAAGTAAAGCACCATTTAAAGTTGTGCTTGTAATAGATGGATTAGTGCCACCATACAACCCAGAACCAAAACCATAACCAGTAACTTGCACTGCATCTCCTACTTTAAAATAAGGAGATAAAGTAACACTGCCACCAGCACTAAAACCAGAACCTGACTCAACTTTACCTGCTGTCACAGTAAAAGTATCTGAAGTTCTGGTAATTACCTCAAAGGTGTTTTGTGTAAAATCTGCACCAACAAAACCAGTGCTACCACCAGGTAATGTGACACTAGAAAATAAAAATAAATCCCCTACCTCTAATCCATGAGAGGCTTTATTAACTGTTACAGTTGATGAGTTATTAGTGGTAGTTAAAGTACAAGATGTTATATTTGAATCTAAAGGGGAAACGTCATACATTAAACCATCATGATATATGAACAAACCTTTGTTTGTTCCTATAACTATATATCTTTTACCAGTAAGGTCACTCCAAATGTGCATGTCTCTAGCCACACCTACTAATGTACTAGAGGTAGTTTGTTCCCAACCACCTATTTTTTCTGGATACCCATATCGAAAACGAACATTATCACAGTCAATCCATTTACCTTGTGCACCTGTCGGTGTAACTTGTTTGTTTATACCTCCAACAATCTGGATTTCACTAAGCATAACATTATCTTATGTAGTCGGTTACAGTAGAATCTGATGTCCACCTATTTATTCTATTTACAGTTTTAATTGTGCCATCGCTATTTATCTCATCTGCGTACAATGCTTTAAATGCTGTTATATCACTTGCATCATCAATCGCTGTTTCAATATCACCACAATCTTTTCTTATTGCTGCACAGTAGGTTGTTACAGCACTTGGAATCGTGGCACTACTATCCATAGTAACTCTTTGAACTAACCAACCAAATCTTTTAATTAAACTATGTGCAGTTTGTTTTGCTTGTTCTTTAGCTAAAGTTTTTAAACCATAATTAATTACTTTATTACCCTCAAGGTCTAATATATTTTTACCATCTTCGTCTTTAGCTTCAGAATCATCTAATGCTTTATCCGTTGTAGTATATTTAGTAGTAACTTTTTTATTAGAACTATCAAATGTATAAGTAGGTTGACTTGTTATTTCAAACCTATCATCACCTTGTGTTCCTGGTTCTACTGTATAGATACCTATGGCATTTAATTCTGCCCAAGTCCATGCAGTAAATATTCTACGAGAGTGTCTAACATCGTCTATGACTATATCTTTGGGTATAGCGATTATCTCCTCTATTTTATTATCTTTTATATATGCCCACATATTATTTCACCTCCTAAAGCTATAGCGTGTTGTTAAATTTCGCTGGAACGTCTCCCCAGCAGCCGTAAATAAAAGTATCACCATCAGTATTAAAATCACTTGCACCATTAGTTAGCTTAAATCCATTAGAAAAAATATCAATATTATACCCAGTACTATTATATTGTTGAAAATTTAAGTTCCACCATACAATACTATCTGAAGGATTATAAGTATCTCTTGCAGTATCTCTTACTCTAAAACCACTAGTAGTACCTACTTTGTACGTATACATCATACGAGGTCTAAACCCAGTTGCTACATAGGGTCCGTCTGTGCTGCCGTTTCCAACATACGACCCGAAGGAAGAAAAGCCTGGAATACTTGTCCAGACATACGCCACCATTGCGTCACCAGATTGGTTTACTTCTGTTTCACTACCTAATGTAATTATACTACTTGTGGGTTGAGTTCCGTTCCAGTAATTACTTGTATCAGAATCAGCAGTATTCATCAATAAAGCCTTTTGTCCACTTCCATTATCATCTACATGATAACACGCATTATTTCTAGCTGTATCACGATTTTTGACCATTATCCACTCTGGCTTTTTTCCAAGACCATGCCCTATCGTTGCTCCAGCACTACCAGTTCCTGTATATGTAACTATACTAAAACCAGCAGCTTGATTTGCCTGCACTGTTGTAGTGACATTGCCATCTGAATTGGAGCTCGTCACTCCACCATTAGCTCTCCAACACCATGCAACATAATCAGTTGATGCGTTATTATAATTATTATCACCACCTATAGTAAAACCATTAGTATCAAAAGATTTTACTCCATTTGATTCGGTTTGTTCTTGTGTGTTTTCATTGCATCTATATATTTTTGTAGCTCCTCTACTAGAATCAGTTAATCTAAAATCTGAGGTTTGTGATGTTCCAGTAAATCCTTTAATCCAGACAAGATCAGGTTGGAAGCCAACTGTGTTTATTGCATTTTCAGTGCTATTAGAAACTCTATTACCAGTATAAACTACAGAATTAAATTGTTTAGTAGGATTGTTATCAGCTCCGTCATCTCCCCCTGGATCTATGTTTGCATCAGTAGGTAAGTTAGCTGAACACATGGATAAATAATTAGCACTTGGAGCATAATAAAAATCACCGAAGCCATTAGAGTCTGCATTGTTTTGTTTTGTTTCATTACCTTGAAAGCTGCTGTCTTGTCCGAAATTCACATGAGTATTAGATACAGCACCTGTTCTATTTGTACCTACCAAAGGGTAAAAAATTCTGCCTTGTAATGCAGTAGGAATATCAAAACCATTACCAGCAGTAGGAGTTCTAGGAGTACCATCGGATTCTTGAATAAAATTATTTGCTCCATGCCAATACACTTTATTATTATCTAAATCTAAATAAGTGCCAACTACTTTTGTATTTGTATTATAATAAGTAGGAACTGTTGGGTCAGAGCCTGATACACTTCCGTTTAAATATACAGTACCTAACTGCGACCAGTTAAGTGAACCAGTCATAGAACTGCTTATCTCTGTTAGATACTTATCATCTTCATTGGCAGTAACCCAACCAAAAGAATAATATGATCCATAGTTATCTTGTACTCTTAATTCATAATACCATTTTCCAGAACTAACCCCAACTGAACCTATAGCATTAGAATCATAAGACACTCCCGGCATATAAAGATTACCATCTTGTATAGTAGTGCTTGAACTACTTTTATTAGTTTGCAACATTGTAGGATAATTTGTATTTTTTGTCATATTAACCACCTGCTCCTGTCGTAGGACTGTCAATCACTTGGTGATCGCTTCCCATACCACCAGCAGTCCAGTTATTTCCATTGCCGCTACTGTCGGTTCCTAGATTACTAGCATCAGCAAATTTTAAGTATGCTCCATAGGTTCCATGTCCACCAGTATACTCTTTAGGTACCCAGACTCCGTGTTTAGTCTCCCCAAAATCACTTGCTGCTTTATTTAATCCATATACCAAATGCACTTCAGCTAAATAACCATCAAAATATTTAGTAGAACCTCCAGTATCAGTTCCTATATAAGCATTTGTAGATGGA
>VTLG01016398.1_pt1 | contig 32751 bp, 44 predicted proteins | sample 4694571 | NCBI WGS metagenome assembly VTLG01 (sample SAMN12604809, study PRJNA352737) | marine metagenome | biome: ENVO:00000447; feature: ENVO:00000209|ENVO:00000569|ENVO:01000036; material: ENVO:00002151; isolation source: viral sequences binned using virsorter ...
TTTGATAGCACATATTAGTTACGACATCTTTAACTTCTTCAGGGGCATTATAAAACCACCCATATGCTGATGCTATTCTTTTTTGAAGTTTATCTAATTTTTTTATAAGGATAAGTTCTGCTATATCTTCATCTAGTACTAAATCTTTTATAGCAAAGCCATATCCGATAGTGTCGAATCCCTCCGAGCATTGATAAATAGTAGATCTAAAGCCTTCATGTTTTTTAATGTCGGCTATTAAAGACATTAGTTATATTTAACACCAATTCTGATTATTAAATCTGATGTTGAAGCACAATTTATAGTTTCATCTGCAATTCCAACAATATACAAACTTGTGCTAAATGAATTTCTTGCCCAATTATAACCTGATACAATAGAGCCTATCCCATCTGTAGCAGAATCTGTTAGCATACAAGTATTAGCATTATCAGTATTACCTGATACCCAATCACCATTGGCAATAGGAATAGTTGCCTGTACTTCTTCTATTACACCAACAGCAGCATTTGCTGTAGCATTAACAGTTCCAAATGATGTAGCTATAGGTGTGAAATATAATGTAAAATCAGAAGTATTAGCAGCTACCTTGTCTATTACAAATAAACTTACTATTTGAGCAGAACTATTTTTACTTGGGAAAAAATCAGGTATTTCAGTTGGACTAAACAAGACATCACCATCACTATAATCAGGAGTAGCCTGAACAGCAGGAATTACTGTAAATGTTTTATATGTACTCATTATACTTCCTCAACTTTCCAACCTTTAGCTTTTAATCTTTTTAATTTCACTTCTCCAACATATTCTTTTTCTCTATAAATAACTTTGCCATTGTCTTTAGTTATTTTATATTTAATGTCTTTTTCTTTTTTTACTGCTTCTTTTGCTGTTTTTTTTTCTGCCATTTTATTCTCCATTAAGGTTTTATAATTTTACCATTTTTATCAAAATTTACACCTGCAAATTTGCTACCATTTTCTATTCCTCTACCCTCTTTATTTCTCTTAACCCTATCACCAACTTCTTGTATGTAATCCATATACTTCATTGGTTTACCTTTATAAAAAGCCTTTTGACCTTTTTCCCCACCTTCAACAAGTTTCATTTTGTGTTCAGGATCAAGTTCACACTTAAACACATCATTGTTTAAGTTGCCTATATCAGGTTTATCTTTATCGTTCATAATTTTTGAGTTTATAAGGGAAGTAAATTAATACTCCCCTTATAAGTTTGATTATCTTTTGGATGATTAAGATACTTCAGTATCTACTTCAACACCCCATACATCAACTAACTCTGCACCTGCATAATAAGCATTTGCAACAAGAGTAGTTTTAGCATAGGCTTCTTCTCTTTCACTTGCCATTTGAATGAAATTACCACCACCAAAATCAAGGTAACCACAACCAATAGCACCTCTAGAGAACATACCACCTTCTTTTCTACCAGTAGCACCTGTTAAAACTGCTGTTGTTGTATAAATACCAACACCTGCAATGTTTGTTACTAAACCAGCAGTTTGGAATTGATTTTTAATACTATCAGATGCTTGACCAGCAAATGATCCTGAACCAGTAAAAGCAGGAGTTGCAAGATTACTGAACTCTTGTCCTAAACCATAAGAACCATATACTTGTAATGGGTGTAATACAGCATTATAAGGTCTTGCTGCATCATTTGCTTCTAAAGTTGCAATAGCATCTGAAAACAACAAGAAAGTTAAAGCATCATCTTGACCTACACCATTAGAAAAATTATCCATTAAGTCAAGTAACTCAACATCAAATTTTCTTGCTACATCATTACCAAGCTGAGCAGCTGCATTTATTAATAGAGCATCATCATTACCATGTGCAGATAAATCTGAAATTTCTGCTCTAATTGCCCTTCTTAATACTTCACAACTAATTGCAGTTGTTTCAATATTAGTAAGATTAGCTACTGTTTCTTCTGCTCCACTTGCTTGTTCATCTACACCATGATCTGCATGAGTTGGATCATGTTTTGTGTAAACAGGAAATTTAACTGTGTTTGTTCCTGGAGGTGCTGCCACCATTGAAATAAGACCAGGCATTACTGCTGCCTTATTAAATTGAACTGTTGCTGCTGCTATTGCTGTTCCTAAACCACCAGCTGCTACACCAACATCAGTTACAGTTGTATCTTGTGCCATACTAACTCCTAAATTTTATCTGTCTTTCAACTGCTATAAAGCCTTCATTTTGACAGATGATTAAATTATTTTACTTTTCCCCATTGATAACCAGCAACATTATCTGTTAAATGCTTATTACAACCTTCAGGGTCTTTCATTGCCCATTCTCCCATTGAAGAATATCCACCCATATCACCTGCCTTACCAGTAGTGGCTCTTGCAGTTGAAGTTGATGGTGCATTAACATTATTTACTTTATTAACATAGGTTTCAAGTTTATTTAAATCACTCAAACCTTCTGCAATAGATTTATCTTCATCAGTAGTTAGTTTAGACATTAAAGATTCTCTTTTAGTAGTTTGGTAAGTATTCCATTGTTCAGATTGACCTTTAAATGAATCTCTTTCTTTTGTCATAATATCAAGAGCTTCTTTTAGCTTTCCATCTTCTACCATCTTAGCTTCTGCTTTTGATTTGCTATCAGAGTTCATTTTATCAATCTGTGCCTGTAACTTACCTACTTGTCCTGCAAGATCATTCTTTACTTGATTAACTTCTTGGAATCTATCATAGGGTACATTGTTTTCTTTAGCTTCTGTGCTAGGATTTTTAACCTGTGGTTCTTCAGTTGTTTGAGTTTCTACTTTGGTTTCTTCTGACATTTTTAACCTCTTTTGTTGAGTTTTTAAAAGAATTTCTTATGTGTAATATAAATTATTTTATCTAAAATAAAACATAAATTTATTTACCTATTCTATGTCTAGTTGTTTTATTTGGACCTAATTTTTTTTTAATATAGCTGTGTCCTTGTGTTTGAATATATTGTATTATTCCTTTAGGAAGTGGCTGATTGGAAGTTGTTAATACTCTACCTAGTTTTTTTAACCATTCCACTTTTGCACCCTGAGATGCCCAACCTATCTCCACACCATTATTTTTTACTACAAAATGACTTCCAAAATCATTTAATAAATCACCTGTAAGTATAGGAGCCTTAGTATTTAATGATCTTCCATGTTGCCTTTTAAATTTATTTGCTTTTTTTCTTTGTCCATATTCTGTTGTATATCCTTTAAATGCTCTACTATATACATCTCTTGCTTTAGCAAATATGTGCTTTCTATATTTATCTCTAACATTTGCACCTAATTTTGTATAAAATTTCTTATCAAGCATTTGCTAATCTCTTTTCTGCTTCTTTAGGCTCATGGAAGGTAGTACCTTCAGTAGATGCTATTTCCCATTTATGCCTACAATTAAATCCTCCACCATCTTGTAATACTGCTGCACCAAATTGTGATATTATTTGTGCTTCTGTTAATTTGCCAATAGATGCCATATCTAAACATTCATCTCTAGTTCTATCATCAACAGGACCTATATAAACATATTTAGTATTCTTAGGTGCTACTTTCATCATTTGATTTGTTACTTGTCTGGAATAAGTATTAAGTGTTGTATTAACAAGTGTTTGCATTTGTGCATTAGATATACTTGCATTAGTAACACTTCCTACTATTTCTGTAATTGTTAATCCTGCTTCAACACCTTTAACTATTTGTGTTCTTATATGTCCAGATATAGTTCTTATGATTGAGTTATCAAAAAGCTGTTCATTAAGTTTTGCAAATCCTGTTAATAGTGATCCTTCTATTTCTGCAAAGCCTATGGTAGATTCTAATACTTGCCTATGTGCATTAGCATAAACTGATGTAGCCTTTTGTAGTTTATTTTTTAATGTTCCTTCAATATCAATAGTAGATACTATTTCAATGAACTCACCTAATGTAGCTGATCTTTTTATATTATATAAATCAGTTAGCAAATCTGCTTTTGCTTTATCTACTAGATTAGCAATTTGTTCTGCTGCATTATCTATTAAGTTTTGATCTGCCATTATTCAACTGGTTTAGCTAGTGCTTCAAGTAAACTACTACCTGATTCAGGTGCTTCTACTACTTTCTTTCTTTCATCTAAATATTCTTGTGCTTCTTCTCTTGTTAGATCAGGATTCATTTGTACCATTATATCTGCTTCATCTATGATTCCTTTAGATAGTTCCCAATCCCACTTCTCTCTTTGTTCTTGATTAGATAGTATCTCAGTAGATTCCTCAAAGTCCACATCTTCTAAATCACCTGCATCTTTGCCTTCTTCTACTGCAATCAATAATCTTTCTAAATCAAATAGCTTATGTTCTACATCTCTCCACTTAGTTACATCTGATTTTCTATCATCTTGTAACTCTTGGTTCCTCAATCTTAAAGCCACTCCAGATTCAGCAGTAGTTCCTTCAACAAATGATGTAGGTAAGTGATAGTTCTGTGATAACATCTTATATGTAGATTTAATAGATTCATCAAGAGCAGGTACAGAATTAGGAGGAGCAACAATACTTATAGTTCCATCAACACCTAGATAGTTTACCTTGTCCTGTCCTATTTCCATTGTGTCCATATCTATACCAGCACCATTAACAAACATATAACCAAATGATTGAAACATTACATTAGCATTCTTATTTGTTTCTGCTACATTGATAGCAAGATTTGTATTGATTAAATCAGTTGAAGCATCAGTATCTAAGTAGTGCATTTCTGGTTTACCATCTCTATAACATTCAACAAAAGGCATTACACCATAAGGATTAATCATATCTGGATTATCATCTTGTGTATATTGCTTACCATTTCTATCAAATATAAAGTGATGTTCATTATCCCAATAGGCATATTGTTCTGGAGTAGTGTCTAATACAGAAGCCTTTAATCTAATAGGATATACAATAGCATCTGGTTTAAGGCTATCCTCACCAAAGAACATAGGCTCATAATCCATAATAATATCATACTCTATCTTACCTTCTCTCCAACAAGTTTTAACAAGTACACTATCAAGTAGATTAGTCATTCTTTCTAACCTTTGAAGTTTCTGATCCTTATCAACAAAGAAATCTGTTATATCTTCATTAGTATATAATCTTTTAGGAGGAACCATATATACTAGGCTTACTCTATCAATAACTCTTTTAGTAATATTGATATTACCTGGTACTACTTTCTTTAACATAGAGGTACTAAAGTAATCATCTATGTAGCTTCTAGTTCTACCATTGTAGTAATCTAATGCTTCATACCTAGTAGATTTCCATTTGTTTTTTCTTTGTTGATTACTATCCCATCTGGATAGCAAAACAGTCAGTTCACTTATATTGGGGATCATCTGTCTATTACTCCTATACTTGGTTTAGTTACTGGGTACTCCCATGTTATTGCATACCCTAGTGCATCACTCATGTGAGTAAGGTTCTTATTGCTCTTATCTATCTCTCTAGTACCTTCTTTGTTTGTAACTTGTTCTAAATCTTTAATTAACATCTTACAACTATCATCTATGATTACATTGTTCTTACTAAATTGATTGTTCATAGCATTAACTCTATTGATAACTCTTGGATTAATGTGAGCAACCTTAACAATAAATCCATTCCTTCTAACAATATTAATATCAGAAAATTGAGCAGATGAATGCCTACCAGCACCTGTAGCATCTGGATATGCAATATAAGTGTTACCAGGATATAGTTCTTTAATTGTATCACACATTCTTTGAGTAAGTAGATCACCTTCACCTGCATGGCTTAGTGCTATTTCTCTAATAACTTGTATCTTCTTAGTATGTGTTTGCTGCCATAGAACTGCACACAAGGGATCAATGTTGTAGTCCATACCAATCCTGATTGGCAGGTTTGAGTTGTATTTGCATTTTCCTGTGTGTATATCTCTGTTAAATCCATAGTAAGTTGCTCCTTGAGTTAGGTTTACAAATTGTCCTTCAATATATGCTTTTAGTAGTTTCTCATCATAGTTCTTATATAATGATTCTATATATGATTCAGGTAGATAAGGATTATCAGTTGTCTTGCCATGTACTAATAGTTTATCTGGTGATGCTTCTTGAACAAATAGTTCCCAGAGATATGAATAACCCTCTGGTGTACTGGTTATAAATAGTTCAGCATCTTCACAACCCCTTAATCTACCAAGTGATTTTTGAACAGATAACTTGGCATATGACCTTGTTTCAATATCTAATTCATCTATAGCACAATATGTGTAGCTAACCCCAACTATTCTCTGTGGGTATCTTAGTTGGTATATTTTTAAATTGCCATATGGTGTTTTAAATTTATGTGCTGCTATGTTATATGAATATGGTATTCCATTTCTTTCTAGTATATTTCTAAATGGTTCAACAAATACTTCTTCTGCTAATGAGTATGTTGGATATAGGATCAATCCATTAGATACACCTTCTCTATTCTTTTTCTTTATCATGCAACAGAACACCTTACTAAGTAGGCTATGAGTTTTACCTGAACCCATACCACCTACATATCCAGAGATTCTACATTTGTTTTTATTAGTTAAGAACTCCCATTGTGAAGGAAAGTAGTTATCCCTGTGGAGTGTCATTACATTAGATTTCATCAAAGGTTATATCCTCAATAGGTTTGATTATCTCAAATTCCTGTCTTTCTGAATACCCTCTATCCTTACCTTTTGTTTTTAAGAAGAAGATCATAGCAGTAGTATCACCTTTATTTATCTTTGTTAATAGCTGGTGTTCTACATGATCCACTAAACCTTCCCATGATGCTTCAACAGATTCTTTAAACTCCTCATCATCTTTTAACCACTTATAATATGTTGCTCTTGATATGTTAGATGATTCACAACTTCTTGATATATGTCCTAGATTTCTTTGTAGTGCAGTTAAGAAGTTTTCTTTTTTAAGTTTAGTTTTGTCTGATTTGTTTACTTTTATAGGCTTTTCCACATTCATAATATAATTAATTAAATATATTATAAAATAAGAAAATTATAACTATTTAGAACAATGTTGTTTGCTTTGTAAGATTATCTATTCTTTCTTTAGCCTTGTTATAATACTCCTCATCTATCTCTATACCAACCAAATCAACACCAAAGTAATGACAAGCAACTGCTATGCTTCCACTACCTAAATGGGTATCTAATATTCTTTGTCCTTTTTCTGCATAGTTATGTAGTATCCATTTATATAATTTTATAGGTTTTTGTGTAGGGTGTATTCTAACTTCTTTTTCTTTCATATTTTCTTGAAGAAAACCAAACCATCTATATTTTATTTTTCTTATAGCAGTATCAAATGATGTATATGCAATTTCACAATCAGCATAATAATTATTCCCATTGTCTTTGTCCCAAATTATCCAACAACTACTATCATAGGGTATTTTACTAACAAAATAATTACCACCCCATATAATCTGATTCTTGCTTACTCTTATTAATTCATCAAAATATTCTTTTTTAGGTGTATTTTTATCCCAATTACCAAAATGATAATCTTTTTGTTTTATATGTTTGTTTTTGCCTGTATCTCCTCTTTTTTTATCAGCACCTATACCATAAGGTGGATCAACAATAGCTAAGTCAAAGTGTTTATCAGGGTATCTTTGCATTACATTCATACAATCATCTAATATTAAATCTATCATACCTTATATATAGTTATTTGAGTACAAGGACTATCATTCACCCATTGTTTTGATGCTGATATGTTTATAACTTGACAATCATCTTTCCATATATCACCCAGACAATCCATGTATAGTTTTATGTGATTATCAATATCTGGTTTGGTAGTTTTGAATAATGGTGCTGATTTTTTTAATTTGTGTTTATTCTTTCCTGTTCTAAAATGTGATTTAGGTCTTTGTATTTTAAATGTAATAAACATACATACTGGACCTTCAGTATAAAAGTCAATACATTGTTTCTTTATTAAAAATCTTATTCTTTCTTTATCTATACTGCTTGGATCATAAGTATGGAACCTGGAATGCCTATGTCTTTTTTGTGCTACTGGTTGTTCTTCTATTGTTATGTTAAGTTTTTTCATATATTTTTTTAAATATTGTTTCTGTTACACATACACTAACTGCATTACCACATTGTTTATATCTTTGAGTATCTGATTGCCCATCTGTCCAACCATCTGGAAATCCTTGCAGCCTTTCACATTCTATTGGTGTTAATCTTCTTATTCTTGATTTATATTCTATTGCCTGAGCATTACCTGTATCTAAACAATAAGTAGTACCATCTTCTTTTGATAAAGGACCTGTACCACCTTGTTTTGGATTCCCTGATCTTGGGTGTAGTGTGTGTGTTTTAATCATAGTCATTCCTTTGTAATTTCCTCCAGAGTGACCAGGGTGTTGCAGACAATTTGAGATTTTTGTTTTCCTGTTGTTAAACTCTTTACTTGGGTTGTAGATAGGAAATACTTTTCTTCCACTTGGGTTTCCAGAATATCTACCAAAGATATAGATTCTTTCCCTGTTTTGGGGTAACCACCACTTAGTATTAACCAGTTGGCACTCAATGGTATAATTGAGGTTGGACAAAATTCCATAGATTGTAGCAAATGTTCTTCCATTGTTGTGGTTAAGTAAACCTTTAACATTTTCAAGTAATATACAGGATATGGCTTTTTCATGTCTAATGTAATCTTGCAGCAACCTCTTGATGTCAAAAAATAATGTACCTCTTGTGTCATCAAATCCTTTTCTTTTTCCAGCAATACTGAAAGCCTGACAAGGAAATCCTCCTGTAAGTAAGTCAATCCTTCTTCCTCTAAGGGATTTGTAGGAAACATCTGTAATTGATCCAAGTTCTTCTGCATATTTAAACCTCCTTTTAAATACTTTGTTTGCATATTTATCTATATCACTAAACCCAATCCAATCAGGTTCTATTCCTGCTCTTTGTAATCCAAGTGAGAAGCCTCCTATACCACTAAATAAATCTAAATGTCCTTTAATTTTCATAATGTTATGGGTGCAACATTTGGTGTTGTGAGTAACATATGGAGTATGTTTAAGGGGAATGTTACACCCATGATTTCTTCTGTTCTTTACAAGTTTGGATATTATGTCCTTGTTTCTTACAATAGCTGCATCTATGGTATCTTAATCTCATTTATTTATGTGGAACAATTTTAGCATTACAACATTTGCTATCATCTTTATGTATTGTATAAGCATTACCAAATACTATTGTTTTACAACCTTCACATCTTCCCATTCTAGTTATTCCAGTAGTATCAAATCCATAATCATCAGGTTTGTATTTAGTTATAATCTTATCCTTGTTCCACTCCTTATTGTTTTTGATCCATTTAGTAATTCTTCTTGAAATCTGAAAGGTTCTTTGCATCTCAAATTTCATCTTTTTACCACCAGTATTACTCTCTGTCCAGTAATCACAAAAACTTTCTAATAAATCTGTTTGTTCTTTTGGTAAGAATTTATTAAAATAATCAATAGATTTTTGTCTAAAATTTGTTTCTCTTATTTCTTTATTATCTTTATTAGGTTTATTGTTTGTTTCTGTTTGTTTTCCATTTGATTTCTGTTTGTTTTCTGTTTGCTTTCCATTTGTTTTCTGAATGTTCTGGTAACTACTATAATTAATTATAGTTATCATAGTTGCTTGTGTTGTTGTTTTAATGTCAATCATCTTATCCTTTTTTAACAAAAAAATAAATGCTCTTAGCTTTGCAGAACCCCAATTAAATATCCTCATTAACTTCTTCTGTGATGTAACAAAAGAACCTTTTTTAACTGATATTAATTGATTACCAATTACAATCTTATTATCCTTATGATTAGCCTTTAAAAGCATATAAATAAATGCTTCAAATCTACTATAAGTTCTTCCTCTGGATAATACTGGATTATCAAGTATCTTTCTGTGTAGTGAAATCCAACCTAATTCCATTAACTTCTCCTTAAATAAATTATTATAAGTATCACAATTACTATCTTGAATATCACAGATGACAATAATTCAATTATATACAAAAGATCATACATGGCACTTTCCATCATCTCCTCCTAAAACCATTTGTTATCATCAATGGCTTTTTTTCTTTTTTTATTAAATTTAGCTACTTCTTCTTTAAGACATTTCTTACAGGCTTTTCTAATATATGGACCATTCATCTGCCTGTTCTTTTTAGTAAGTTTAATTAAACATTTGCTGCACCTCATATTAATCTATAACCTTAACATATATAGGATTATATTCAGTTCCCAAAGTATTAGAAGTAAATCCAGTAAATATTATAGACATTAATACAATTACAATGCCCACCAAAACACCTTTTATAAAACTATCTCTTTTCATATTTTGCCCTTTTTTTATATTCTAATAAATGTTCTAAAGATATTGGATAAAATTCTTGATTATATTCACCTTCATTTTTATACTTTAAAATCTTATCATTATAATTATATATATCAATTAAATTAAACATAGACCTTAAAGATATTTTACCATTGTATGGGAGATTAGTTGCTCTCCAAACAACCAACAAATAAACCTTCATTATTTTATCCCAGAACCTATATGCTTCTAAATCATTCAATTTTAATTTAACATGAGGATAATCACATTCTGGATTATATTTTGGATTTCCAATACTACCATGTTTACACTCTATAAATATAGGAGGCTTGACATAAAGTATGAAATCTGGCATACTTCTAATATTTTTTGGTAAAGATTTTCTTGTATCTGTATCATCTTTATATCTCCAACCAAAATCATCATACTCTATGTCCTTCCTTTTAAAGTATTCAATAGCAATTTCTTCACCTCTATTGCATTTCATTCTTTCTGATATGGGGTCCTTATGATTTGGCATTATAAGCTATATAATGTAGAATTGCTGTAGATGCAACATCTGCTATACCTAAATCATTTTGTGCTGCAAACACCCTTAATAAATGATGAGTATCAGCATCTATTGCTATTACTCTTGCATTCTTAGCTTTCTGATTTACTTTAGCCATATTTTTCTCCATAATTTAATTGATTCTTCTATGATTATATCCATAACTCTAATGAAAGAATACAAGAATAAATAACCAAATAAGAATAATACTATAAGATCAAAAGTCATAATTCCTCCTTAAAATGGTATTGGTTCAGGTTCTACTATATCTTCTGGTCCATCTGATTCTTGTTCTTCTAGTGCCTGTTCAGACATTCCACCAGATTTTTTAGTAGGTATATCTTCAACTGGATTTCTTCTATCAAGTTCTTTCTTGGCTTCTACTCTTTGCCAATCAACCTTACTATTATTAACAACCCAATCAACATAATTATCTGGAACATCTTTCCATTCCTTGCCATTATGTTTACCAAAAGTAACAAGATACTTAACCTCTGCTACATTATCTTCACCAAACTTATCCTTAACATCTTGAACAGTTACAGGATTTACAACATTGTGCATCATATTCACAACTTCTTGATCTGGTTTAGATACTGGTTTAGGTTTAGATTTCTCTTGTTTACCTATTGCATTAGCAACTTCTTCATAACTTGCAATAGATGTATCAATACCAATACTTAAAAACCCCAATGCTCTACCTACACTACTAGTTTCTGCAACAGAAATACTAAATTCATCTTTTGCAATTTCACAAGCAATTCCAGTAAATAATCTTCCAGGATTTGCAACATCAGGTATTACTGTTGTTACAGTAATAAACCTTTCTGTCATTTCTATAATTTCAGTTTTTATTGAGCCATTAGGGTATAGATTATGAAATTCTTTGGTTCTCTCATGTACCATAACATAATCATTACCTTTGATTTTTATTTTCTTCACTTTCTTTCTCCTTACCTTGTTTTAAGAAATTCTTTGTATAATTTTTTGAAATGATGTGGCTTTTCAGCAACTCTATTAACCATTTCAGAAATAGTATAATGCTTTTTCTTTTCTAACCATTTACAAAATGGATTAAAATCTTTATTTGGTATATGTAGCATTATTTGTTTACCTCTAGTTTAGATAAGATAGAATTAAGAGTATCATATTTTTTTACATCAAGAGAAGCACCTCTGTTCAACTCTTTTATCTCATCATTTAAGAACTCTCTGAATTTTTTATAATCAGAAACTTCAATTATTTCATTATTTTTAACTATTTTAAATATATTGTAATCTGTGTATATAAAATCACTATCTTCCCAAACTCTTATTAATGTTTTGAATTGACCTTTTGTTAATTTTAAAGTTATTGTATTCATTTTTTTCTCCATATTTATATTATTGTTACTCACTCTATAATAATACAAAATAATATTAATATAATACAACAATTATTATTATAAAAGAAAAAGCCACTAATTAAAGTGGCTTGATCTTCTCTTTGTGTGTATTCTAAGGTAAGAAGAAGGAGAGAGAGAGTTTTTTATATCATATTTGTTCTATTAATTCTATCTTGATATTATATAGATTAGGTGTTTTCTGGGTTATTTTATAATCTTTAGACATCTTTACTATAGCCATATTAGATGGACTTGGATCATCTTTATCTAGCTGTAGAACCATTGGCAATGCACCATTTAAAGTTTTATGCACAATATCAGTATAAAAATCACCTAGTGAATCATCATTATTTGAAGAATCATATATGTTATGTGTACTGGTTACACCATCACCATCAGTATCATAATTATCTTTTGTGTTCCAACCATAGCTATTCTGCATTGGATTCTGATTCATTACATATTTAGGATTTAAACTATCAAAAGATAGTTGCCATTTTCTTCTACCAGTTTTAGCAAAATTATTAGCACCTAAAGTATAATCTGGATTATTATCATAAGGATTCTGTAATCCCCATGCTTCATTATTATCTACCCAACCATTTGGTTTAGACCAATTTATATTTGTTAATGATTTCCCACTTATAGTTGTTTTAGATTTAGTACCATAATCATAATCAATTCCTGTCATATTAATATTATTTGGGGCTGTCCAATATCTTCCAAAAAGCAAACTTCCAAGAGAAATCCTATCTGTTTCCCATGTTCCATCATCAGAAGTAGGATTAATATTTATTCCAAAGTATTGGCAATCTTGATTAGGTATAGTGCTATTCATTTTCAAAGCACTCCAACCATCATATTGTATATTATCTGCTATATCACTTGGACTTCCTATATAGTTTTGTATTTGTTCCATATTGTTTTCTAAACCAGTTCTTTCATAAAGAGGGAGAGAACCTTGAAGATTTGAAGAATACATTGTTGGATACACATTGATTTTGCTAGTGCCAAAATTATGTCCTAGTAACATCATGTAATTAAAATTATACCAATCTGTATTATAATTATTATGAGCATAACTAGCATTTACACATCTATAAAGCAATTTAATGTTTGATGTTTCTTCATCTACATTAAATGTAGTGTAATTAGCAGGATCAAGCTGTATCATTCTTGCAAATTCTTCATCTGTTACATCATAAGTATCTTTAGCATCAAATCCTCCTAACCCTCCTGTTGCATAAGCAAACAAAGGGTATGATACATATATTCTAGGTCTTGTTGGTATTTGATAATATCCATCTGCCATTTCTAATCCTTTCTTTCTATTGGAACTAATTGTTTTGAATCTGTTGTGAAATTCTTACCTGTTAAGATTCTTCCTGTTTTTGTATTACAATGATAATCACCTTGATATGGTTCATCAGAACCTTTAATTTTAAATCTACTACCTTTAGTATATAAATCTCCAACAACAAAAATGTTTTTATCCCTTTTATTAACCCTAGAAGGAACCTTTTGTATTTCAAATTCTTCTTGCTGCTTATCTACTACTCTTGTTCCAAAGCCAGTACCAGATGTTGTTATTGTGTCTTTATTAATAGGTTTATATACTTTCTTATCTACATAATCATTTCTACCTGTAAAAGATAAATCTTCCCAATATGTTGTCATATTCTCCCAAGCCTGTGTAGTTGTATTTCCATCTATATCAGTTCTATAAGATAAATTATTCCAATTAACATAGCTTTCTGTATTAATATAAAGTTCTTGACTATCTCCTAAATTGTGTAATGTTGCCTTTCTGATAGTACACTTACCATTATATAAAAATAAATCTGATAAATTTTCATCTCTAGTATTTACTTGTAATATAAGTAATTTATTATTTTGTTTCATTATAGCATAATCAGAAGGTAATAAACTATCTATAAACAAATCTCCTGAGTAATGTATTTCAATAGCTTTATAATTAAAATTTGTATTTAACACAACTCTATCTTCTTGTATAATAATAGAATTACTAGCATCTGTTTTTTTAGTATGTTTACTTAAATATGTCATTAACTATTTTCCATAATAGCTTCATTTAGCTTAATTAAAGTATTTATATTTGGAGAACCAAACCAAGATAAAATATGAGATTGATGTGCTGTAGTAATGCTATTATTTAAAATCATTTGTATCAATATAACACAATCATTAATAGTAATCCCACCATCTGAGTTTAAATCACCATAAGGTTTACCAGTTATAAAATCTCCATTTGGTTTTTGATTTGTTGTAGCATTTGGATTATAATTCCAATTAGGTATAGGTTCTTCTAAATATGTTAAATTACTAAATTCCTGTGTGCAACCATATATTTCATATGAATCTTCTTCTGGGAACATAAACCCATGCTCACCACTTGTACCTAAAAATGTTAATTGATGTGCTACTATTTTTACAGAATTTAATCCTATATCTACACCCATAACTATCCATAAGGGATATATATATTGACCATTAATATAATTAACTTTACTATAATCCATACCAAAAGCCATATCATCATTTATTAAAGGTATGTGTATAATACTTCCTGTATCCATTATATAATTCAAAGGTAATTCAAGTGAAATTATATTATGAATATTACAATAGTTAAGTAATTCAAAGTTTTGAAATTTACCAGCAGTAGTTAGATCAGTATGGTATCTTAGATTTTTTTCTTTATTTCCTACTGTGCTAGATAAATTATAATATTCAGAATCATAATCTGGAAGAATATCAGTAATATTTTTATATCCAGTTTTCATTATATATTTTTTCATTCCATTATCATATCTAAAAGAATAATCAGAAGAAATTATAATATCTTCTATTTTTGATTTCTTTATATTGTATTTAATAACATCACTTGATTCAATCATAATATCAATATCATCATAAGTATATGAATCTAGTATAGTAATGAAACCTATTCTACCTTCTTGTGTAAATTTTAAATAGGATTTTGTTTCTGCCATTATCTTTTCAAATAAGTTTTTTGCTTCTACTTGTTTATTTATAGCAAATCCCATTTCCCAATCACTATGTGCATCTCTTGATTTTTGTATTGAAGCAATATCATATCTATCACTATTTGGTAATGGATAGTTTGTGTTTCCAATAGGATCAAACTCTCCAAAAATAGAGAATCCCATTTCATAGGTTAATATATTCATTATAATATCAGATGGTCTTTGTATTACTGCACTATCCATAGATGCTCCTTCTGATACTATATCAATACCTACTTCCTGTGAATAAAACATAAACCCATAATATATAGCAGCTTGTTCTCCATTTAATAATATAAAATCTGTATAATTATGTGTGTGTTCTATCCATTCTGTTTGTGTCATATCAGACATACCATAGCTAGTAAGATATCCAGCATAACCAGTACTTAAATTGTGTATCATAGCACCTAACATAAAATCATCTGCTAGAGAATTGAATCCTTCTATATATTCTGCAAATGTATCATAATCTGAAGTTGATGGAAAATCACCTTGTGTTATATGCCAATATGGATTTATACCAGGCATATTATCACCATGTTCTGCATACATATATCTTACACAATTATTAATAATACTTCTTAATCCTCTTTCTCTTTGTGTAAATAAATCAGTAAATACCCAATTTGTAGTTGTTGAATAATCATTTCCTAAAAGGCTATGTCCATCAACAAACCATTTAAAAAAATCAATCCAACCATGATGATAATTTTCTATATTAAATTCTTCACATAAACTAACAAATGCTTCTGTCAAAGCTGTTGATTGTAATAATTCATCAGGAGTAGAACCTGTATGAGTATCTAACTCAATCATTATATGTGTTAGCATTATATGTAAAAGCCATTCAGCATATAAAGGTATAACCATTTCTTTTACCAAATATTCTGTTTGTGTTATCAGAGAATCATCTAAAGTAGAATCAATACTATAATTATCTTTTAAATATTGGAATAATCCTCCACCTACTATAGGGTGTGTAGAAGAACCACTTAAATATCTAAACTGATAATGTTTATTTCTGTGTCCAAAAAAACTCAAAGGAGTATGTTCATCACCAGTAGTATCTTCAAATAAAAAATAAGTATTTGTGGCTCCTTCATCATTAATAAATAAGTCATAAGACATAGAAATAGATGTGTAACCACCTCTTGATAACCAATAATCAAAGTAAGACATTGTTCCTTGCACACCTTCTACTTCAGTTGGGATATTAGCTTCTACTGATTTAATTTGATTATAAATAGTATCTATGATAGATTGATATTGCTCTGTTGTTGGGTTTATATTATCCAATCCACCTGTAAAACCTGAATAATTTTCTATTATATCTGTTGTACCTATAAATTCTTGGCTTAATTCATTATCAAATAACATATTTGACCAAGTATATACAAAATCTATCCTACCTCTCATTGAACTAAATATTTCATTTTCATTAAGATCAGTTTCAACCCATTCTTGTGCAGCACAACCACCTATTGAATATTGAACATTTCTTACACCAACATCTACCCCTCCAGATAAATTAGATTCCATATCTAAACCTGCATCTTTAAACAATGCAGGAGCAGGTGCTATTAATATTTTATCTGTTTCAAATATTGGAGTATCAACATAATAATTTAAATTTTCCCAACTTTCATATTGATGAGATGGATAATAATAAAATGTAGGATAATCTGATTCAACCATTACCATGCCCCCACCTGTTTCTACAGCATCACCTTCAGAAAGATATTCTCCTGATGGATTATCTCCAAAAGAAGAAAACCCATTATGAGTTCTTACATGGGGAGTGTCCACATATGCAACTGGAGGAGGAAAAACCAAATCTACTACCATATTGCTAGTAACAAATTTACCATTTGATTTTGCATATAAAGAAATAAGTTGTGTAGATGATAAACCCTGAACTGGAAAAAGATTATCATGTATATTATTATCAAATTGATTAGTTAAGTAGTTAATATTATAATCCCATGAACCACTTGAATGAAGAATCTTAAAAAATTCTTTATGCATACTCATAACTGCCAAACCACTATCATAAGTTTGATCTGAAGCAGGAAAGTCATCTGTACTATCATAAAATTTTTCATAAAATTTCAAATCTATATAAATCCTAGATATAGGTATTTCATCTGGGAATTTTATTACAGAATATCCTGTTCCTATAAATCTTTTCCATCTGTTCCAATACATACTATTTGTAGTATTATTATCATATGTTTGGTAATTGGAAATAGGAGAGAGCCATTGTTCTGGATTTAAAGGTCCAGATTCTCCTTCTCTATACCAATTTCTAGGGAATACTTCTGTTCCTTTAATAATATCAGTATTTGCTATATCTGCATTTTCTAAAGTTAAATCTTTTAAAGAACTCCAAATACTAGAACCAGTACCACCAAAATCCTCATGATTTCCATCAGGATCAACAATATTTCTTTCTTCCATAAATCCAGCTTCAGGAAAATGAAATTTTCTACAATGGATTTTTGTAATTGAAGAAAGTTCTTCTTGTGAATCAAGTAATTGTAGAGAAGGGAAAATAGGAGATGTTCCTTCTGCATTTATAACATATCTTTGTTTTATTGTTGCAAAGAACTCATTTTGTGTAAAAAATTTGAAAATATCATGTTGTGAATAACCTGTATTAGTAGTGGGGTAACCAGTTCTAAGTCCAAAATCTAAATAATCACTACCATCTTTTACATATATATGATTTTGTTTATGAGGGTATCTTTGTTCACTAAGTGAACCTGTATAATTAGGTATTTCCCTTTGTCCTGGCACTACATGAGTTTGAAAAGGTGTTCCCAGATTATGTCTATCATGTATAAAATGAAAATGTGTATCACCATCTGTTACTGTTCTTAATTTAACAGGAGCCTTATCAACTCTACCAAATACCATAGGCACAGTTTCATCTTCTTCAAATCCTTGTAATTGATCTTGTATTTCTGATGATAAATAATCTAACCTATAAAAAGGAACCATAGATTCAGTTATTGAAAGCTGTGTAGCATCTTCTGCTTGTATATCAATCTTTTTATCATTAGTTGATAATCTTGTTATTAATCCAGAAAATATTAAAGCACATGAATTATCAGGTAATTCTTGATTAACTATAACATCTCTATTAGGTAAGGTAACCATAGAAGTAGAAGGAGTTTTATAATAAAGAAATATATGTTTACCTGCTAGATTATCATTACCTAAAATAGCACCAAATTTTATCTTAGAATCATAATAATTATAAAGTGTAAATCTCATTCTATTGATTTTAAACTTCTTAGAATCATAATCAGTAGTAGATTTTACATTGGATACTTTTTGTAGGATTGGTTCAAATCTAATAGTATTATCATCTTGATCTGGAATTAATAATCTATCATTGGAAAATGAATATAAAGGAGTGTGTATTCCTTCACTCTTATCATAGGAAGTTATAATTATTAAAGGTTTTAATTCTAAATGTTTTCCAAGTGTGTCATTTTTAAAGTTTTTTGATAATAACATTATACACCCATATTCTCACCTAATCTTAATCCTTCCCTAATTTGAGGGATCACTTCTTCTTCTATAAATGATTCATGTAATACATTACCACTTATATTAAGTGTGATTCCTCCTCCTCCTTGAGGACCAAATTTATTGTCATCTACAAGGGGGGTTACTTGGATATGCTCAGGTCCACTACCTTCACCAACCATCATTAATTGTGGACCACTTGTAACAAAATCTGCACCATATTGTGCTGCTTTAATTTGTTTTACTCTTGCCATTCCAGCAGCTATTGCTGCTATTTCAGCTGCTATACCTAGAGCAGGTCCTACTATTGGTATTCCTGCCAATGCTTTAAATGCTGCACCAGCACCTTCATAAGTATCTACAATAGCCTTTGATATTGCTGCTGCTTTCCATACAGATTTAAATGCTTTTGATTCTTTTCCAGCAAGTTGTAAATCAGAAATGAATTTTTTAGTATAAAAATCTTCTGCTTTTGATTGTTCTTTTGCTAATTTTGCAGCTTCTTGTCTAGTTTTAATAAAATTCTTCCACAATTTATCTAATTCTGATACTGATTTTCCTTGATCTTTTAGTCCTTCATTAACAAGTATAGCACCTTCAGAAAATAATTCCATTTCAAGCACCAATTCAGCAATCATTTCCTTTAATTCTTCAATTTTTTCTGTATCAGTTCCAAGTGTTTCACTTAATACTTCTAGTACATCATTAGTACCAAAAACAGATTCAAAAAGAGTAGAAAATGTTTCATAAATAGTAAATAATTCTGGAGCAAAAGCCTCAGTTGCCATTTTAACATTTTTAGTATTTAAGAAATAATCAAAATAAGCATCTGAAACCTGTTTAACAAGACCAGGATTTTCTTCTAATAATAATTGTGTTTCAAGCAATCCCTTTTTTGCTTCTAAATTGGAAAGTTTAGCTTGATCTCCTAATGCTTTATAGGCTTCTGTTGCCATAAAAGCATCAAGTTGATTTAATTTTAAAGATGTTGTTATAGAATCAATAAAAGTAGTAACACTTTGAGCAGCACTTGTTATTTGTGGAGCAAATTCTGATGCTATTGTTTCTTGTAAATCACCAAAAGAATTGTTTAGTTGAGCCATAGCACCTGTAAGTGTTTGTGCTTGTGCAGCTGCTTGTCCACCAAAAACTGCTGCAAGATTTCCTGTTAAGGATTCTAATCTTTCTGTTGATCCAACTGCTCCTACTACCTCAATACCATATCTTGATAAAGCATTAGTAGATGAACCAAGTGTTTTAGATACTAAATCTGCTGCTCCAACTAAATCAAATCCTTTAGCTGCTGCTAGATCAAGAGTAGCTTCTGTTGCTAATTTGATTGCTTCCTCATCTTTAACAAATGCTCCAATTAATGCTTGTGCTTCTATAATTGTTTCATCACCAAACATTGTAACTTTTTGTAGTGCTGAAGCATGATTTAATAATGATTGTGATGTTTTACCAAGTGCAGATTCTAATTTCTTTTCAGCTAATTCTTGTTTAGCAAATAAATCAATAGAAGATTTTATTGCTCCTAATAATGCTCTTGTTCCAAAATAAGCACTAGCAGCTATTGCTGCTTGTTTAGCCATATTCTTCAAACCATTATTGACACCTTGAATCTGTTTTTTAGATTTAGTAGCACCAGTTGTTTTGACTTCTATAATCTGTGTATTTTTAGCCATTATTTTCCTTAGATATATTGTGCATAATGTTTTCTATTTCTAAAAAATCATCTACTACTTTAGCTGGTGTATCATTTAAAGAGGGATATGGAGGACAATTAAAAGATTTACAGAAGTTATATTCTTTAATCCTTTGTTGTGTTTTACTATCTAGTAGTTCAGATGTATTACAAAAGAAAAAATGCTCTGAATATAATGCTTCTGATTTATTTTTAACATCTTTGTTTTCTAGTTCTTGATAGCAATTCAATAGTTCTCCATATACATCATCAATACAAGAAAATTCTTTTTTAGTTCCATCAAGAGGAGAAGTTGCTTTATATGGGTATTTAAACCCATTGTTCCCTTCTCCCTTTAAACCTTTAATAGAAACCCATACATTAATGTAAAAAAGTATTTCTTCTATTTTTTTTTATTCATCTCCAAGATGATTTTAGCACCAATAGAAAAAATTTCTTCATTGGAATACTTATGTATTTCATCATCTTTTAAAGTAGTTCCTTTTTGAATAATATTTAACCAAAAACTAAAATTCTTTTTTTGATCTTCATCAAATATTATATCATTTAGTTCTGCTCTTTCTGAAAGGTTTAATTCTTTAAATTCAACTTCAAAGGATTTAATACCCTTCCCCTCTACCTTAACCTTGCTCATGTTTTCTTACCTTATTTTATTAAAACTAAGCCTGTGTATTAATAGATACTATTGTGCTTGATGTTCCACCTGCATAAACACATCTAAATGGGATTGTTTGTTTCCAACCATCATCATCAAAACTAATACTTGCTTGGTCAATCATACAGCTAGGTGCTACAATTTCATATACACCAGTATCTAAATCTAAAGCAACAGGGGAACCAGTACCTAATGCACTTGTACTTTCAGCATCTCTTTTACAAGTTAATGATCCAGTAACTTCATACCCACCCAAAGCATAACCCATTGGTCTGTAACTATTAGCACTATCAAATCCTATTCTATTAACAGGTCTAGCTATTGTTAGTTCAAAACTATATAATAATAAATCTTCAGCAGACCCAGAATTTATTTCAGTTTTTGTGAAATCATGCATATTAAACATAGTTTGTTGTGCAGATATTGTTGTTTCAGTTCCAGTAAATGTTAATGTTGCTTGAGTTGGAGTATATGCAGTTTGGAATGTAGCAGTACACATAACCACACCACCATTAGATGATATATCACCTGTAAATGTTAATCCAGTACACATACAAGATGCAAAAATCATATCTGTATCTTGCCCAGCATGACCTGCATTTTCAAACCATAGTGTTACTGGTACAGTATTTGATTCATCATGTGTAAAATCAGTAACAGTTGGCATTGAACCAATCAAGGTATTTGTTCCATCACTATCTCCAAATAAATTACCACATACTTTATTTATTGATTGTGCAGTTGCATGGAATGTAATTGATATATCATACATTCTATCATGTCTTTGAAATTTAACCATATCATCAGATTGACTATATGCACCAAGTCCTACTCTTGTAGGTGCTACACTTAATGAATGTTTATCCATTTCATCAAATGAATAATCTGTTACAGGTATGCTACATTGAGTTGCACCTGCAACTGCTGCTGTACCCATTGTTGCTTCAGTTGCAATCCTAACTGATGCTGTTTGTTTTGTTTGGAATGTTCCACTTTTAGCCATTATTTCTTACCTCCTTTACTGGTAGATTTTATTTCTGTTAAATGTTCTTTTAATCCTTCTGGTATATCTTTTATTTCTACTTCTAATCCTGCATTCAACCATAAATGTTTTGATGCAGAACCAAAAGAATTATAATTTTTACTATCATCTAAATTCTTATAAGATTCTTTTGCCTTATATTTAGCCATTACTTCTCCTTGTTATCCTAGATTATTTAAATGTTCACAACTAAAATTCCAAGATGTAGCAAAATAATCCTCATAGCCATCTTCTACTTCTATTCCTAATTCATTATCACCACTTCTTAAATTATAAGCAGTAGTTGAATCTGATAATGATAATGTTGGATTATCATGTATTAGTGCTTCTAATATACTAACTTGATTTAATATATAATCTTGAAATTGTGCATTATTTCTATTTAAAAAATAATAATTTATATCTATGTTAAAAGTTCTATGTTCAGATTTGCTAGTAATATCACCTTGCTCTGATCCTATTGCTATCAATCTAATAAATTGATTGCTCTTACTTGTTTCATCAAATCCACTAAATACTGGACATTTCATCTCTGCCTTAATTTTGCTCTTTAAAGCCACTAAAATTTGTTTCCAAGTGTTTGTATAGGTAACTGCCATTATCTAACCATTTCAATAGTAAAATTGCTTTTATTTGTTTGTTTCCTATGGCTACCAAAGACCTCAACACTCCAATAATCACCATCTGATGCACTTGCTCCTTGAAATCTACCATATAAACCACCATATATATGTTGTAATCCTCCAGTAATTTTTTCAGCACTTGTTGTAGCACCTTCTAATTTATTGCCAGACAAATAGCTAACTTTAAATTCTGCAACACCATAAGCACCTGTTGTTTCAATTTCTACTTTTAATAAATCATATAATTCACCACTATAATCACCTGTAAGTTCTACTAAGTCCATAGTACCTGATACTGATCTATATTTAATCTTTCCATTCTTATCTCTAGCATCTGCTTCATGTGATAGTTTATATATACCATCATTTAATTTATCTATTAAACCAGTTCTATCTGCATTAGTAACAAGTGAATAATAATAATCTGCTTCTTCTGATGTTCCTTCTTTTGCTCTTATTAAATTAGCTGTTGCAATATAGCAAGTTGCTTTAATAATAATAGGATCATATTCTTCTGCTACTGCTGATACTGCTGTATCTAAATCTATTTGTTTTGCTTTTTCAAGAGGTGTTGCATATCTAGCATCTAAATAATTATGTAATTCAAGTGAAGCATCTGTTAATGCCTGTTCTAAAAAAGTAGTAAAATCCACACCTGCTTCAAACATCTGCTCATTAACTGTAGTGGAAGAATAATTGCTGTTATAATATTCTACTTGATTTGTTGCACTTGCATAGAACCATTCTCCATTACTATCAACATCTCCTGATGATGATTGTGCTGCTGCCAATTCTTCTCCATTTACAAATAATTGTGAAACATATCCACTATCTCTAAATAGATGAAGGTTTCCTGATGTTAAAGTTGGGTATAGCTGTACCTTACCAGCAAAATCTGATACTCTACCAAAGTATTTTGTTAAATCTGCTATACCTGCATATCTAAAATTAGTTGCCATTTATTTTTTCCTTTTCTTAATTTTTGCTAACCTTTTTTTTCTTTGGCTTATAGTTTTTAATTTTTTCTTTCCAGTTCTTTTATTATATGGCATATTTTATCCTAATAGGATTAATTGTATTTTTGTATTTTCTTTTGCATTCACACTTCTTGCCCTTATACTTTCTATGCCATTATAAGAACTAACTACATGGCTAACTCCTCCTGCATGAGCAGAATTAGATTGTCCATTAATTTTAAATTGAGCATAAGGCAAATGAGAAAATTCTAAATGCCCTTTCTCATAATCTATCCAACCAACATTTGTATTATTGTGTAATAAATTTCCTTTCCCATCATCAAATATAAAAGCATTGGAATTTGTTTCTGTTTTTCCAGTAGTTCTATCATCAATAGTTTCAACTGCATAAGAAGATATAGGACCATAAACTATTGTATCAGTTGTACCCCCACCATAAAGGCTTCCTTGCAATACAGGAACACTACTTGATAATGCAGGGAATCTACCAACAGCAAATGGAGTAGTTCCAGAAACATTCCCTATTCCTATTCTTGTATTAGAATTATTAGAATGTGATTGTACTCTAACATCTCCATTGTGTAAACTTATAGTTACTCTTTTATTAAATAAACAATTAGTTGATGTTGCATCATAAAACAAAGCATCAAATCTTGCCTGTATCTTAGGTAAAACTGCATTAGAACTACCTGCCCAAGTAGTATCTGAAGCATCAGTTGTAAACAAAATAGCAGCTTCATTAGAAGTTCCATCAAATCCACTTGATGCAAATTCATCTACAATTATATGAAAAGTATATGCTGTTGATGCAGCAAGTCCTGTTTTATCATTTGGATTAATACCAGTTAATCCCCAATCTAAATAACCACCTTCAGTTATGAAAGGACCTATTGCAACACTACCTGCAACAATTCCATCTGCTAATTTATCATCTGTTCTGGCTCTACCAAAATAACCACCAGATTGTTTAAATCTGCCATTCTGGTCTGTCATACATAATGTTTCACTTGCTTTTAAATATTCATTACCAAAATAAAAATATATATCAAGTGCATCTGCATGAGTAGCTACTGTTGTTCCAAATAATCCTCTTTCAACTGTTAAATTATTTGTGGATATAGCAGTAACCTTCATTATTTCATCTTGCACTTTTATTAAATCATCAACTTTATATTTGTTACCACTAGTACATTCAAAAGTAACAGGATTAGTTGTGTTATCTAAATCATCTGCAACATTTTGTGAACTATCTCTATTAGTTCCACTTAATGCTTCACCTATTCTACCATCTACTGCTAAAGCTGCTGATTCCAATGTAGCACCTACTACTTGAGAATACCCCACTATTCTACTTGTTGGTAAATAAAAAAATTCTCCTGCTGGTAATAACATAGTCCAAGTCCTTAGAACAGTTGCAACTCCACCTGCCATAGCAACTGAATTAGCAACATCAGTATCACTACTATCTCTCCAGTCAAAAACTGTTATTGCAACTTCAGCACATATGTTACTTATATTTTTAAGTATAATAACTTTTGCAGTATAAACTGATAATTGTCCTATATCTTTTGATGTTGAGGATAAGGTTATAAATCCATCTTGATTATCTAATTCTTGAGTTATTGTAAATGAATCTGTGTATGTTTTATTTGAGGAACATTGATAAGTATCATTTGCTTGTAATACTAGATCAACTGAAGCTGACTTTCTTTTAGATGCAAGACCATTACCATTTCTTTTTTGTGCTGTTCTTCTTCCATTTGATGTATATGCCATAAAATTTTTACTCCTTTAACCTAAATGATATTTAACTGCAATACTTACTGAATAATCTGAATTAATTGAATCTGACTTAAAAAATGCTACTATAACTTTATCTGCTGCTACATTAGCACTATCTACTGTCCATGTTGTTTTATATGCTTGTTCACTACCTGCATTTGTAACATCTGAATTATGTGCCAATAATAATCCACTTGTTAATGCACTTGTAGAACCAGAAGCAAATGTATAAGAAAATAAGTGCATTCTAGTGGTATCTCCTGTAGCTGCTGTTGCACCTTCAAAAGATGTAACTGAATCAATAGTAATTGCATCAGGTAAAAACCACAACATAGGAACAAGTACAGAAGCATCTGTTGCAGAACCTTCTGCTGTTGTAAATGTAGTTGAAGGTTCAGTTGAATTGTTAAAATGTATATTATCTTGCACAGTAGGAGAACCTATAGAATTAGTAGCAAATGGAATAGGGTGATGATAACCTGATGCAAAATTAGCACTATCTGAAGCACCTATCCCAAAATAAGCATACTGTGTATTTACAATATTACTACCTGGACCATAAACAGCAGAGTTTGTTGAATCTACTTTAAATAAAACTGTTGATCCATCTGCTTTTGTAACTTGAACTGTATCTGTTTGATTAGCAGAAGGTGTTACATGAAAATTCTGATGTGATAATTTTACACTAGAATTTGTACCCTCTCCAGATTGTATATTCCTTGCAGTACCATCTACTCCAGTATTAGAATTGTTAATTCTTAAAATATCTTTGTATGTTCCAGATGGTGAATTTCCTGTAAAACTCATATATTTTTCCTTTATCTATCTTTATAATATAAACAAATATTATTTGTATTGAACACATTTTTAATCATATTCTGCAAAATGTGATACTGCTATTGGTAATGCTGTTGCTTTCATTATAAAATCACAATGTTCTCCTGTAGAATCTCCACCCCAGTTCAGATAACCATTTCCTATTCCTGCAGACCTTTTCTTAAAACCAACCCAATAATTATAAGTATCTCCTGCTGTTAATCCTGTAACTGCCCAATAATGTTGTACAGTTCCATTGTCTGTTTCATCATCTACACCTATTGTTTGTTCATAAGTAGCACCAAGAGTAAGATAGCCACTTGTTGCATTTGCACTTGATAGTCCTACATAGGTATCATTATTTGCTTGAGCATCTACTTTAATTTGAATCATAATCTCAACTGCCCCACTTGGTGGTGCAATAAATCTAACATACATATCATCATCAGGAACAACAAAAGATGTTGTTAATGTATAAGTAACTCTACCTGCATCTTCTCCAATCATTCTATATCCAAGTATCATTCCTGCCCATGCACTATTTGCTACACTAAATTCTGTGCCATCTTGTTTCATTGCAAAAGTACCATCAGTATCTATTGCTAAAGTATCAGTTGCATCAATAGTTATATCATCTCCTGAAGCTATTGTAACATCTCCTGTACCTTGTGATTCTAAAAATACATGATAATCAGCAGTACCTATTAATTTCATAGTTGTAGCAGTTGCTAAATTTATCTCACCAAATATATTAGTATTATCTCCAAATTGTATGCAATTACCTAGTGCATGAATTGTTAAATCACCTGGACTTGTTCTCAAAGTAGTATTACCACCAGGTATAGCATTGATTGAAAAAAACCCATTACCACCATTCCAACAAACTAATTGGTCATTTAATGCCTGATCATTTGTGATGTGTACTGTTGAATTAAGGCTATCAAATCTCAAATTATCATTTGAATCAAACTTGCTATTTGGATTTGTAAAAATTACTTGATTTACTGTTCTTGCTACTGAACCAGAAGAACCAGTAAATTTTATATCATCAGCACTAATAAGACCTCTTACATTAAGTTCTGATTCTGATAATTCAACAATACTTTTCTTATCCCCTATTGAAAATGGTTTTAAATCACTCTCAATAGGGGTATCATTACCAAAATCAATAGGATTCCTTTTTTTAAATTCAAAAAATCCTTTTAATTTGTTAAATATTTGATTAAAACTTAAAGCCATCTTTAGTTATCAGACCTCAATCCTTTAATAAATCCTTTAACTGCTGCACCTACTGTGTTATCAATAAGATCAATGGCATATGGTTCTACTGTACTGTTCCAAATTTTTCTAGTTATTTTGAATCTGCTCATTCCTAGTGTTACAACAGAACCTGCCCAAAAACAGCTAGTTTCTACTATACCATACAATTTATCATTTGGTAATTTCTTTAAAATCCATAATGCTATTGCTGATGATCCACCACCAGCTAGTAATGTTATATTATTTGCTAAAAAATCCATTTAATCAATCTCCTTATGATTTGTTGTTATTAATTTAATGTTATTTAAAAATGCTTCCAATACTTGAAGCCTAGCATCTATTTCTTCATAACTATCTTCTGTGAATATTGGAGGGTGAGAATCCTTTTCTAATTTAGATAATTTTATCTCAATCTCATGTATAGATAATCTCATATCCTTAACTTTATCTTCTACACTTATTCCCATATTAAAATATATAATTAAATCCTAATTTTAAATCATATTCCTCCTTGTCATACAAGTTTTGTTTATTACCCTCAATAAATACCCCAATATGCTCACTTAGATTGGTGCCTATTAGCAGTCCAATGTCATATTGAACATCATCACCTATATATGATTTATCAGTTAAACCATAATATTTAGGAAATGTGTTTACCCAAATGTGGCTATAAAATTTATTTCCATCTAAATATAAATCTAATCCTACAACTAAGTAGGCTTCAAACTGCCAACTCTTTTCTTCATTTTCCTCATTATACATATTTACAACATTAGGATAATGATACTGATAAAATTCACCATCACTTGTAGCAACATGAGTACCATCAGGGGCTTCCCAATAATAATCTGTGCCTTCAACCCAATATTCCCAATATCCTTCTTCAGTATCAGGATCTGTTTCAACCCAAATATAATAAGAATCAATTTCATCATTCCCATTTATATCACCTATAGGATAAGTATAATCTGTATATCCATAATCATAGGCTAGTTCCCACCAAGCACCATGATAATCTAATATTGCTGGGTGTCCATAAATAGGGTGTCCTTTTATTTCTGTTCCTATTGTAAAATCTAATTTATTTAAATGTAATCTAAATCTTGTATCAAAACTTGCAAACTCTAAATCTCTACTTTCTTTATTTATATATTTTAATTTTGTTATGAAAAAATTGTTACTCCATTTGAGCCAATATTGTTGATCTGTAAATTCAATCCCTCTATTCCTAACAGCATCTAAGTTGAATACATACTCCCAACCATTGACTGCACCTATAGTAGCTTTATCACTTAATTGTGATTCATCACCTGTATAATATCTTGATTTTAACTGGTAATTAAATAAAGCTATCTTTCTTAAACCAAAGCTATATTTATAATCATTCTTACTATCATCATTATATATTACAGGTGTATTAGATGATAAAGATGTATAAATAGTTGAATTACTAAAAAAGCCACAATACCCAAAACTAATAATTGCAGCCACATATAAAAAATAGTTTTTAAATCTTCCATAAAAAATTCCTTTCATTAGAATCTCCCTCCAGATGATTTCTCTACCTTAACTAATCTTGTTTCAAATACATCTATCTTTACTGATAGTGCATCAATCTTAGATTCTATACTTGATAAATCAATATCAGGTATGTCAATCTTCCTATTCTTTAATTTATTTAATTCTGTTTTAATATAATTTAAATCTGATGCCAAAGGACTAAGTGTAGAAGCTAATGCTTTAATTTCTCCAAATGTAGATTTAAATTCTTCTAATTGATATGTAATAAGTTTTAAATCACCATTAGATTCTATATTATCTACTTTATCTTTTAGATGTGTAAATTCTAATCTACTTGGACTATTAGCAGATTTCAATTCTTCTATTGAACCCATAATACTAAAATAAGTAGCACAAGCTGAAACAAGTATTGTACCCATAGTTGCTATAAATTTTAGATCAAATGTAAACTTACTACCTTCACCTATTTCAGTTGGCATTGGTTTCTCCTTTTTCTCTTGCTGATTCTGAATAGCTTTTATTGCTTGATTTAGTTCTGTTCTATTTATAAATCCTAAATCTAAACAACATTTACCAAACTTATGTCCTGATAACTCATGTTCAAGTTCTGCTTTCTCTCTTTGCTTCTGAGTTATCTTATTTTTAGAAAGTAGATAATCACCTATATTCATTATACAACAACCTTAAATATTGTAGTGCCTTTTCTCAACTTATCACTACTCTTAGCATTATATGCTTCCAATGATTCATTAATATCATATCCTTCACCATAATTCTGTAAATCTATTTTAATTCCATCTCTATTACCATTGTTATAGAATATATAGCAGTTTTGAGAGGCTCTACCAGCTAAATTCAAGGCTTTCTCACTATAATCATTAGCACCTACCATTGATGAACTTCTTGAGTAATTATCACCAACTCTTGCAGAATGTATATGTCCAAATATAACATAATCTATTGATGTTCCTCTCATTTTATATCTTCCTATTAACTGATTGATAGAAGTTTCAAGTGCAGTTTTCTTTACTGCTCCATTACCATGTAGTATTAATAGATTTTGCCCTGCTATATTTACTACTGCTTCACTTGGATCAGAATCTATAAACCTTATATCAGATTCTTTAAAGACATACTTTAATACATTATGTATTGTATAATCATAATTATCTGATGCTAACATCTTGGACCAACCCCATTCTTGTCTAACTCTTGATTCATTACCAGTAACAGATACTACATTAACATTAAAGTATTGATTCAAATGCAATATAACCTGTTGTAGTATATCAACTGCTAAGAATGTTGCCTTTGATCTGTTAGTAGCCATAGATAGTAACTCATCTAATCTTCTATCAGAATTAAGTAAATCACCACTTAGTGCAACAAGCACATTAGTAACACCAAATGCTTTAAAGTATTTAATAGCTTTATCAACAAAATATTTACATCTGGAAGATGCTATTTTAAAATCATACTTATTATGTTTTAAATCAACCAGTTCATTAAAATGCACATCACTAAATTGTATTACACCTGCACACTTAGTATTCTCAGAATGTTTAGTAGTGTATTTACTTAATTTATATTTGTCAAAAATCTTTACTAACTGCTTTGAGTATTGCTCTATTGCATTTTCAATCCTTGCATACTCTCTAAAGGATTTTCTTTCTATTCTATTTAAATCTTGAAAATTCTGTTTCTGTTTTGCTAATCTTACATTATCCTTAACAAGTTCAAGATTGTCAATAGGATTAACTGTTTTATAATTACAAACTTTGCATTGGAACCTTTGTCTATCATCATCAAACCCACACCTTATAAGTTTAGGGGAATGACAATTTGGACAAAACATATATTATTCCTTATCTATGACAGTTCCTTACAATTTCACTTAATTCTATTGCTCTTGATTTGACTTGCTTTGCCCATAGAGAATCTAACATTTCATCTGCTGATTTATCCCAGTTCTTCTCTACTAAATATTTGATGTGTTTTTTAAATTTGGAGTAGCCACTAATACCAAGATTATAGCACATATTGACTACAACATCTTGTATTTCTTCTGGCATTGTATCATACCAATCAAAAGTTTTCCTGATCCTACTAATTAACTTAGTTAGCTTTCTTGATAAAATTTCTTCTGCTATATCTTCATCAAGTTCTAAATCTTTAATTGCAAACCCATAGCCTATAGTTTGATAACCTTCTGTATCAATATAAACCTTCTTCTTAAAACCCTCATGAGTTTTAATTTGATCTAATAGATATTGCATTAGTTTTAAATATTATAGGTATTTAACACCAATTCTAAAAATCAAATCTGTTGTTGAACCACAATTTATAGCTTCATCTGCAATTCCAACAATATACAAACTTGTACTAAATGAAGTTCTTGCCCAATTATAACTTGATACAATAGAACCTATGCCATCTGTTGCAGGGTCTGTTAGCATACAAGTATTAGCATTATCAGTATTTCCAGAAATCCAATCACCATTGGCAATAGGAATAGTTGCTTGTACTTCTTCTATTACACCAATAGCAGCATCTGCTGTATTATTAACAGTTCCAAATGATGTAGCTATAGGTGTGAAATATAATGTAAAATCAGAAGTATTAGCAGCTACCTTGTCTATTACAATTAAACTTACTATTTGAGCAGAACTATTTTTACTTGGAAAGAAATCAGATATTTCAGTTGGACTAAATAAGACATCACCATCACTATAATCTGTTCCATCTTCAACTGTTGGTATAACAGTAAATGTTTTATATGTACTCATTATACCCCCTCTACTTTCCAACCTTTAGCTTTCATTCTTTTTAATTTTATATCACCTGCAAGTTTTCCTTCTCTGTAAATAACTTTTCCATTACTTTTAGTTATTTTATATTTAGAGATTTCTACTTTTTTTTCAACTTTTTTAGCTTTGCTTTTAGCTTCTGCCATTACATCTCCTTATCTAATTATTCTTCCATTTTTATCAAAATTTACACCTGCAAACTTGCTACCATTTTCTATTCCCCTGCCCTCTTTCTTTCTCTTTACCCTATCACCAACCTCTTGTATGTAATCCATATACTTCATTGGCTTACCTTTATAAAAAGCCTTTTGACCTTTTTCCTTATCTTCAACAAGTTTCATTTTGCTTTCAGGATCAAGTTCACACTTAAACACATCATTGTTTAAGTTGCCTATATCAGGTTTATTTTTATCATTCATTGTTTAAGTTATTATATAAGGGTGATGATTTGACACACCACCCTTATAATAATTATCTTTATTATTAAGATATTAATGTTTTAAGATACTTCAGTATCTATTTCAACACCCCATACATCAACTAACTCTGCACCTGCATAATAAGCATTTGCAACAAGAGTAGTTTTAGCATAGGCTTCTTCTCTTTCACTTGCCATTTGAATGAAATTACCACCACCAAAATCAAGG
>VTLG01004181.1_pt1 | contig 32745 bp, 41 predicted proteins | sample 4694571 | NCBI WGS metagenome assembly VTLG01 (sample SAMN12604809, study PRJNA352737) | marine metagenome | biome: ENVO:00000447; feature: ENVO:00000209|ENVO:00000569|ENVO:01000036; material: ENVO:00002151; isolation source: viral sequences binned using virsorter ...
ATAAGGTATATATTATTAATGGATAATCAAGGAATAATAAAAATAAATAACTTGACATTATAAATGAAATGATTAAGACACTTAAGCCTCGATACTTGATGATAGCGGGAGGGTTTGGGAACCGAAGCGGTTCCCAGACAGCGCGTTGCCATCGCGACGGGCCCCAGCTGGCTGGGTGTCGCGATGCGCCGTGCGCAGAGCAGGCGAGCGAGCGGTAGCGAGCGAGCACGAATAAAGAGGATGATAGTTTTATGATAGGAGAGTAAGTACCTAGGTACTTAAGATCTAATATGAGTATATATGGAAATTTCTAGACCCCCACCAACCAAATATTGGTGGCGCGGGTAAATAATTCATCTATAATATAAAGATTTATAAAAACATATGGTCACTAAACGAAAAGTAACTATTAAGAACCCCGATCAGTTTTTAAAGAATGCTTCGACAGAACATATAAAGACTGTAATACAGGCCATGGAGCTTGAAAGAAGCAAAACAGCATCGGATAAGTTCCTTTCTTTTGTAAAAAAAGTATGGCCTAACTTTATTGAAGGGACCCACCACCGTATAATTGGGGAAAAACTAGAAAGAATTGCTAGTGGGGAGCTAAAAAGGCTTATAGTTAATATGCCCCCGCGACACACGAAGTCAGAATTCGCATCTTTTTTGTTTCCTTCTTGGATAATAGGTAAAAAGCCAGAAACAAAAATCATTCAAACTACGCACACAGCAGAGTTATCAGTAAACTTTGGTCGTAAGATGAAGAATTTAATAGATTCTGATGAGTTTAAACAGATATTTCCAAAAGTAAGTATAGCCGTAGACAGTAAAGCATCCGGTAGGTGGCACACGAACCACGGTGGGGAGTATTTTGCTGCTGGTGTAGGAGGTGCTATTACAGGTAGGGGTGCTGATTTACTAATTATTGATGATCCACACTCAGAACAAGACGCATTATCGGCAACTGCACTAGACAGTGTCTATGAATGGTACACATCTGGACCACGTCAAAGACTTCAACCGGGTGGAGCCATCGTTGTGGTGATGACAAGGTGGTCAGTTAAGGACTTAACAGGCGCATTACTAAAAGCACAAAGCGATAAAGACGCAGACAAGTGGGAAGTTATAGAATTTCCTGCAATTTGGGACACAGGTAAAGCAATGTGGCCAGAATATTGGAAAGTAGAAGAATTAGAGAAGGTAAAAGCAACACTTCCTGCTGCAAAATGGAATGCACAGTTCCAACAGAACCCTACAGCAGAAGAAGGCTCTATTATTAAGCGTGAATGGTGGAAAATTTGGGAAAAAAAGAAAATACCAAAGCTTCATTATGTAATTCAAAGTTATGACACAGCATTTGGTAAATCAGAGACCGCGGATTACTCTGCGATTACCACTTGGGGCGTGTTTTATCCAACTTCCCACTCTGGTGCTAGTATAATGCTTATGGATATGAAGAAAGGAAGGTGGGAATTCCCAGAATTAAAAAGAGTTGCCTTCGAACAGTTTAAATATTGGGAACCAGAGATTACATTAATAGAAGCGAAAGCATCTGGTACGCCGCTTACACAGGAATTAAGAAAAATGGGTATACCGGTTATTAACTTTACACCGAGCCGAGGAAATGATAAACATACTAGAGTGAATTCCGTGGCACCCTTATTTGAATCTGGACAAGTGTGGAGACCCGATGAACGGTGGACCGAGGAAGTTGTAGAAGAATGTGCTTCTTTTCCATTTGGTGAACACGACGACTTGGTTGATTCAACGGTGCAGGCGTTAATGAGATTTAGGCAAGGAGGATTTGTTGAACATCCGGAGGATTATGCCGACGAACCCTTGGAAAGAGGAGGAAGGAAAGAATACTACTAAGTGGGTATATGTAACCATATATTACGCACCGGACGACTACGAATCATGCTATGTGAGTGAAGAAGAATACTTAGAAAATATTGATTTACTTAACAAACATAAATGGTATACTGTGTGTTATTCAAATAGCTGATCTTATAAGGTATAAATGGCAATAGACAAAGACAATCCAATGTTCCCTGGTTTTGATGTGGAACCATCAGCCGTGGACGTAGAATTACAAGACCCAATAGCAATGGATCCTGCCAACGTTACATTTGACGAGGAAGGCGGAGCGCTAATCGATTTTAGCCCACCGGGAGCCATGGCCCACGGATCGCCGGAATTTACAAAAAACATAGCAGAAGAAATGGAAGAAGGTGAATTAGCACATTTATCTTCAGAGTTAATTGGTCAATATGAAACGGATCGCGAATCGAGGGCTGATTGGGAGCAAACTTATGTAAAAGGACTGGACCTACTTGGGTTTAAAATGGAAGACAGATCTCAACCGTTCCAAGGAGCATCCGGTGTATCACACCCACTGCTTGCAGAATCGGTGACTCAATTTCAAGCACAAGCATACAGAGAATTATTACCAGCAGGAGGACCTGTTAGAACACAAGTTGTTGGAGAAGAAAATGTAGAAACATCTTCTCAAGCAGAACGTGTTAAAGAATTTATGAATTATCAAATAACCCATGTTATGGAAGAGTTCGATCCAGAACTTGATCAAATGTTATTTTACTTACCACTTTCCGGCTCATCATTTAAAAAGATCTATTATGATCAAAACATGCAAAGAGCTGTTTCAAAATTTATTCCTAGTGAAGAGTTAGTAGTTCCTTACTTAGCCACAGATTTAGATTCATGTGAACGTATTACCCACGTTATTAAGATGATGGATAATGATCTTCGTAAACACCAAATATCTGGTTTTTACAAAGATGTAGAATTAGAACCCTACCAATTAGAAGAAAAAGATTTAAAAGAAGCACAACGTAAACTAGAAGGCACTCAAAAAACTACAGGTAATATGGAACAACATCAATTACTAGAGTTTCATGTTTTATTAGACCTACCAGGATTTGAAGACAAAGACGAAAAAGGAGAAGAAACAGGGATCAAACTACCTTACATTGTAACCATTCATGAAGAAAGCGGTCAGATTATAGGTATTAGACGTAACTATAGAGAAGACGACGATTTAAAAGAAAAGATTCCTTACTTTGTTCATTTTAAGTTTTTGCCTGGGTTGGGATTCTATGGATTTGGATTAATTCATATGTTGGGTGGGCTTTCTAAAACTGCAACATCAGCTCTTAGACAATTGCTGGATGCAGGAACATTATCAAATTTACCGGCAGGTTTTAAAGCAAAAGGACTTCGTTTAAAAGAAGAAGACGAACCACTACAACCTGGCGAATGGAGAGATGTAGATGCAGGCGGTCAAACGATCCGAGATTCATTAATGCCTCTTCCATATAAAGAACCAAGTACAACATTATTTAATTTATTAGGATTTTGTGTAGAAGCAGGTAGACGTTTTGCAGCAATCGCTGATTTACAAGTAGGCGAAGGCAATCAAAACGCACCAGTTGGAACAACTATTGCAATGCTGGAACGCGGAACAAAGGTTATGTCAGCTATACATAAAAGATTGCATTGCGCACAAAAAGCAGAGTTTAGACTGTTAGCCCAAGTTTTTAAGGATTATTTGCCTCCCGAATATCCTTATGCTGTTGTGGGCGGAGACAGAAAAATTAAATCAAAAGATTTTGATGAAAGAGTAGACATTCTACCAGTATCAGATCCAAATATCTTTTCTTTAGCACAAAGAATTTCTATGGCACAAACACAACTACAAATGGCGCAATCTGCACCGGAGATTCATAATTTATTCGAAGCATATAAAAGAATGTACCTTGCTTTGGGTGTAGAGAATATAGAAAGCATCCTACCTACCCCGGCCAAGGAAATGCCAAGGGACCCGGCTGCTGAGAACGCTGCTAGTTTGAAAATGGAACAGTTAAGGGCATTCATAGGTCAAAACCACGATGACCACTTACAAGCGCATCTTGCATTTATGATGTCACCGCTTGTTACACAGAACCCACCCGTACAAGGAGCATTACAAGCACATCTTATGGAACATGTTGGCTTAAAAGCAAGAGAAGAAGTTGAAGCTAATATGCAACAGGCAATGGATCCAAATGCACCGCCAGAATTAATGCAACAAGCACAAGGCGAGGCTGAAAAACAAATTGCTACTCGTATCGCTCAATATACAGGTGAAGTAATTGGTCAATTAAATGAAGCAATGAATAAGATGGGTCAAGATCCGTTAATCGCGTTAAAAGATAAAGAACTTGGAATTAAATCACAAGATGTTCAAAGAAAAACTCAAGCAGATCAATCTAAACAACAACTTGAACAAGCTAAATTAGGTGCTAAAGTAAAATCAGACACTGATAAAATAGATTCGCAACAAGACGTTGCTAAACTTCGTGCACAAGTACAATACGATAAAATGGGCATGGACCAAAGCAAAGCAAGAGCGAAACTTTCATTAGATCAAGAAAAATTAAGGAGGACATAATATGAACGATAAACCTAAAGATAAACCCGTAGACTATAGTAAAGATCCTAAGTATAGAGGATGGGTAAAAATTTACACAGGCGCAGGAGAAGATGTAGCTAAACAAGGAGTATCAGATGCCGAGCATAAAAAATTTATGGATTATCATGCAGGAACAAAAGAATATCAAAAAGCTAAAGAGACAAAAGCTAAAGGCGGAATGATTGATAAATACAAGAAAGGCGGAATGATTGATAAATACAAGAAAGGCGGCTCAGTTTCAACGAAAAAGAAGAAAAAGCCAAGAGGTGTAGGAATCGCTAAACGAGGATGGTAAATGGCTAAGAAGAAAAAGAAGAAAGCTAAAAAAGTATTTATTGCTCGTGCTTGTGGCAAGGTAATGGATAAGAGAAGAAAGAAGACAAAGATTTATTAATATGATTAAAGATTTTTTATACCCTGTAATAGATATATTCTCTTTTGTCGATGAAGACTGGGGAATGTTGGTTTTATATGTAACAGCGTTTTATATAGTTTTATGTGGAGCTATATTGTTGTTGAAATGACTTTAGAATTGTGGATATTTTTATTTGTGTTGTTATTAGTATTTGGGTATATAGTATATTTATCTGGAGTGTAATATGAGTGATAAAATTTATAAAGACGAACGAAAAGGTGTGCATAGTGTTGAAGGCAGACGCGAGGCTTTAAAAAATTGGCATACACAACAACAAAAAAATTTTGCAAAACATCAAGAAAAAAGAAATAGACCTTTTGTATTCATAGATAAAAATAAACGATTTGGTAAACAAAAATGATTTGGAGTTTAATATCAATGGCAGTTAAAACCGGTGCTGATGTCTATAAAGACAGACGTAGATCAAAAGCATTGGAAGCTGCTGCGGAGAGAAGATATTATGAACGAATGGCTGCTGGTGATATTGATTATAAAAAAGCAGTTATGGATAATCAACAAGCAGGATGGAAAGACGAGCTTGTGCTAATCATCATAGTTTTACCAATTGTTATTCTTGCTTGGAGTATTTTTTCAGAAGACCCACAAGCACAAGAAAAATTAGATTTATTTTTTCATTACTTTAATAATTTCCCAGATTTCTATAAATGGCTTGTAGTTGGTATATTCGGTGCTATATATGGATTAAAGCCGGGAATGGATTTAATAAGAAGTAATAAAAAATAAATTATGGACATTATTACATTAAGTGATAAAATACGAAAAAGTATAAGAGAAAAGAAGACGCAATTGAATGATTTAATTACGTCCGGTTCCGCGCAAAATATGGAACAATATAAACATCTAATTGGACAATTAGATGCATTAAACTTTATAGAACAGGAATTAAGTAACCTGCTGGATGAACAAGAAAATGACGACCGATAATTTAATAGGAAAATCAAAAATCACCAAAGTTGGAAGACCTTTAATCCTTCCTCGCCACATGGCAGTCAAAAGAGCTCAAGAACTAAAACAATTAAAAGAAAAAGGTGTTATAAACAACAATACATCTGGTAAAGATATAAAAAAAATATCTAAAGACCTAAATAAATACTCAGCTAAAAAAGATGTGGAGAAACTAGTTCAAGCACCAAAACTTACCCCAGAAGAAAAACAAGCTATGGAGCGAATGGAAAAGGAAGCAAAAATTTTTAAAGATTATAGAGTAGGTGATTTAAGATCAAGATTACCAAAACCAACAGGATGGCGTGTATTAGTAATGCCATATAAACGAAAAGAAAAAACCAAGAAAGGTATAATTTTACCCGAAAACGCTTTAGAAAAAGAACGTGTAGCAACAGTGTGTGCTTATGTTTTAGAAGTAGGTCCGGATGCTTATGGAGATAAAGAAAGATTTTCAGAAGGACCATGGTGTAAAAAAGGAGATTGGATTATCTTCGGCAGATATGCCGGTGCAAGAATCAAAATAGACGACGGGGAATTACGTTTGCTAAATGATGATGAGGTTTTAGCAACAATACAGAACCCGGAAGATATTTTGCATATGACATAAACAAACATTGTTAAAGGAGGAACAAAACAATGCCAAAAAAAGAAGCGCTAAACAAAGAACCAATGGTTGACATAGATACCAGCGGTGATTCAGTAGATGTAGAGTTAAAGGACTCTGAGACTACTGCTAAAAAAGAAGAGGAGAAACCAGAAGTTGAAGTAAAGGAAGAAGAGGTAAAAGAAGAAAAAGAAGTACCTGTTGCTCCAACAGAAGGAAAAACTGAAGAAAAAGAAGAAAAAGAAGTAGGCGATGAGGGGGAGTTTAAAGATTATTCTAAGAAAGTTAAAACTAGAATAGATAAACTTACTCATAAAGTCCGTGAAGCAGAACGTAGAGAAAAGGCTGCTATGGATTTTGCTACTAAAGTTAGAGATGAACAAGACAATCTCAAAAAACAATTTCGTTCTTTAGATGAAGATTACTTGACTGAGTTTGAAACTCGTGTATCATCAGCTAAAGAAGCTTCTACAGCTAAATTAAAATCAGCCATAGAAGCAGACGATATTGAGAAACAAGTTGAAGCCCAAGCTGAAATAGCTAGATTAGCTGTTGACGCGGATAGGCTTGCTGCTGCAAAAGCAGAACAGAAAGCTCATGAGGAACGAGTTAAACAAGGGTTAGAGCCAACACAACAACAGGCTCAACAAGCCCAAAATTTTACTCAACCACCACCGGACCCTAAGGCAGAAGCCTGGGCAAAGAAAAACGAGTGGTTTGGTCAAGACCAAGTTATGACTTATGCTGCATTTGGTATGCATAAAGGAATGGTTGAGGCCGAAGGATTTGATCCGACCTCTGATGAGTATTATAAGGAAATAGATACTCGTATGAGAAAAGAATTCCCGCACAAGTTTTCGGATGATTCGAAGACTTCCAAGGAAGGCGCCAGAAGCAAAAAACCCGTCCAGACTGTTGCTTCTGCAAATAGAACCGCCAAAACTGGACGTAATACTGTGAGACTCACACCATCACAAGTCGCAATCGCGAAAAAGTTGGGTGTGCCACTTGAAGAATATGCTAAATACGTGAAGGAGGACGCATAATGAAACAAACTGATAAAACACAAAAAACCTCACGCAGCGAGACAACTAGGGAAGCTACTTCCAGAGTAAAATTTTGGAAGCCACCTAACGCTCTCGAGGCACCAGAAGCTCCAGCAGGATTTGTCCATCGCTGGATTAGAACTGAGGTCTTGGGACAAGACGATGCTAAAAATGTCCATTCTCGTTTAAGAGAAGGATATGAACCTGTAAGAGCGGAAGAGTACCCAAACTTTAAAGCTCCTACCATTATGGATGGCTCTATGAAAGGAGTTATCGGTGTAGGTGGATTGATATTATGTCGTATCCCACAAGAACTTGTCGACCAAAGGAATGCTTATTATAAACAGCGTACCGAGGGACAACAAGAGTCTGTGGATAACGAACTAATGAAAGATGAGCATCCTAGCATGCCAATCTCTAAAGATAGGCAAACTCGTGTTACATTCGGTGGTTCAAAAAAATCAGATTAGTCTGATTTTCCGAAACGCCTTATCTTTATTATTAACCCCTTAACGAAAGTTAAGGTTTTGGAGGATATAACTATGGCAAATAAAGATGCCCCGTTTGGTTTTATTCCTGTCAGAATGGTCGGCGGAGCTTATTTTTCCGGCGGTCAAGAAGAGTATGACATAGCTGATGATTATAACACCGCTATCTTTTCAGGTGATGTTGTTGAATTGGAGACTGATGGTACCGTCGTTATCGGTGCTGCAGCTGCAACCAACATACTTGGTGTTTTCAACGGCTGTTTCTATACTACTGATGACGGAGTACCAACGTATTCTAAATATTGGCCTGCTAGTCAATCCTCTTCTGATGCCAAAGCCTTTGTAATAACTGATCCAAACGTGATTTTCGAAGCTCAAGAAGACGGTACTGAAATAGGTAGCACAGCTACCCATCCAGCACAAGTCGGGAGTAACGCTGATCATGTAAGTACACATGCTGGTTCTACTACAACTGGTAGATCCAAACAAGAGTTGGATTCAAGTGATATAAAGACAGGCGCCGCAGGATTCCGTATAATAGGTAAATCTACAGACCCAGACAACAGTGATGCTACTTCAGCAAACTGTAATTGGTATGTAAGAATTTATGAACACTTACAAGGCGGATCTGGTGGTGCTGCTGGTATATAGGAGGATATAACTAATGGCAATATCTAGATCACAACTCGCTAAAGAACTGGAACCGGGACTGAACGCCCTTTTCGGTTTAGAGTACGACAAATATGATAAAGAACACCTTGAAATCTTTGATGTAGAATCATCTGACAGAGCTTTTGAAGAAGAAGTAATGTTAGCTGGTTTTGGTAATGCAGAGACTAAACCTGAGGGTGGTGGAGTAAATTATGACACAGCTCAAGAAGCTTGGACTGCTCGTTATAATCACGACACTATCGCTCTGGCTTTTGCAATTACTGAAGAAGCTGTCGAGGACAATCTTTATGATAAACTAGCTGGTCGCTACGTTAAAGCACTAGCACGTTCAATGAATAACGCTAAACAAATTAAAGCTGCTAACGTTCTTAATAACGGCTTTAGTTCATCTTATACAGGCGGTGACGGTAAGGAGCTTTTAGCTACTGACCACCCAACTGTATCTGGCGGCGATATGAGAAACGAGCTTTCAACTGCTGCTGATCTTAATGAAACATCATTAGAGCAAGCATTGGTTGATTTAGCAGACATCATCGATGAAAGAGGTCTTAAAGTGGCTGTTAAAGCTACTAAAATGATCGTTCCATCAGAACTTGTATTTGTAGCTGAAAGATTACTACAATCTCAACTACGTACAGGAACTGGTGACAATGATGTTAATGCGGTTAGAAGTTCTGGAATGGTTCCAGGAGGTTACGTAGTAAATCACTACTTAACTGATTCTGACGCTTGGTTCTTAAAAACCGACGCACCTAATGGCTTAAAAGTCTTTGAAAGAAGTCCTATGAAAACTTCTATGGAAGGTGATTTTGACACAGGTAACATGCGTTACAAAGCTCGCGAAAGATATTCTTTCGGTTGGTCTGACCCAAGAGGAATTTTTGGTTCACCAGGAGCTTAATGACTTTGTGGAAGGGCATTTATGTCCTTCCACTTCTTAACTAGGATTTATTAATTTTATACCGACTGACCTAGCAGACACTCGTAGAAGACGGTATAATTCTTTAATCTACGGAGGATTAAACACATGGCTAAAACAACTTTTTCTGGTCCAGTTAGATCGGAAAATAACTATAAACTTGTTAGTAAAACAGCCGCTACTGGCTTAGTTCATGACAGAACTCAAGACTTTGGTATTAAAGATGCAAGAAGATATTATTTATATGAAGCATTTACAAAAAAACCAGGTCTTAACGCTGTTGCAATTATAGATCCTGATGCAGATAGTGCATCAGCTCTAGCAGCATACGTTATCGCTAATAAAGACTTTGAAACACTGGGTACTAACATGACTACTGCTTTGACTACTTTTCCTGGAACTTCAGCAGGTATCTTAATGACAACTGCTGGCGCGGATCAGGATCAAGCGATTCTTTTACCTCACTTAGACACTAACCAATCAGCTTGGAGCAAAGTGTTATGGGGAACTGAAAATCAAGTTGAATGGGAATGTTCAATTTCATTACCAGCAATTGATAATCAAAAAGTTTGGGCAGGATTAAAGCTAACTAATGATCAATTAGTTGCAACTGATGATGACCAAGCGTATTTCAAATTTCAAACTGATGCAACCAATAGTGAAGCGTTTACTACTTTCGCTAATTTGCACTTTGTACATAGTATTGGTGGTACTGATTATATTAGTAGACTACCTATCGCGGTAGCAGCTAATACACCATATCATTTGAAAATTGTTATAGATAGCGATCGTAAAGCTACTATTTTTGTAAATGGTATACAATACAACATTACTTCTACATCAGGAAGTACAGGTGGAACCGCAGTAACAGCAGTTCAACCAAGCAAAGCGGTTACTAAATCTGCAGCTTTAACTAATGACGTGGATCTAATTCCATACATTGGTATTGAAGCAGGTGCGGCAGCAGCTGAAGCAGTAAATGTGCATTGGCAAGCTATAAGCAGACACGTTTATGAATAATGATTAATTTTAATCCACCTCTATTTAGGGGTGGATTAATCTTATTTAATTGCTATAATAATATGATTATAAACTTTATGTGGAGCGTGAATTAATATTCGCTCTCTCTAACGGAGGAAAAAAATGGCAGACGCAGTAACAAGTCAAACACTTGTAGATAATGACCGTATCGCGGTTATGAAGTTCACTAACATTTCAGATGGAAGCGGTGAAAGTGCAGTAGCTAAAGTAGATGTATCTGCTTTAAATACACACACTAAAACCGGTACATCTTGTTCTAGAGTTCATTTACTACGTATTTGGTATATGACTATCGGAATGCAGGTACAATTATTTTGGAATGCAGACACTAATATTTTGTTAGGTGAATTTGAAGGTGACGGACACAAAGATTTTAGATCTTTTGGTGGTATTAAAAATAATGCTGGAACCAATGTAAATGGTGATTTACTTTTTACAACAAGAGGTCACTCTAATCTAGACACCTATACAATAGTGGTTGAATTGCAAAAAACTTATTAATGAAAGAAGTTTGGATATTATTTGTTATGTTTGCTCATATTGGAGCTTACGATAGACCCGGATCAAGAGACTTATTATTTAAACCCGGGCCAGAATACCCATCTTACAAAGAATGTACAAAGAGTTCTAGTGAATGGATTACGGAGGAAATAAAAAGACTGGATTTTGATTACGACTGGAAATTTGCTATCTGCAGTAACGGGGATATAGATGCTTATAAGTATCCAGTCCAATTAAAAAATAAAGGTGTACAAGTTAATTATAATGCTGTGTTTGACAGGGACTCCATGTATAAAAATGGAGCATACTAAACAGATATATGCAAAAAAAGATTTTAGAGAAGTAGAACACTGTAAAAGATATGCAGATGACTTCTTTATAGACGAAATTCAAAGCCACTATAGTCTTAGATGGAATATACACGGTGCTTTGTGCATAAGGGAAGATGTACTTGAGGAATTAGAGGCAAAAGGAGATAATATATAATGGTAATAACTAGAAGCAGTATGCCTAAACAGGTTTCTAAAGGAAAGAAAAAGAAAAAAAAATATAAGAAAAGGAAAAAAAATAAATGACAACATCTGATACAACAAAATTTAATTTAAACATTGAAGATATTATCAATGAAGCTTATGAACGTTGTGGTTTAGAATCTAGGTCTGGTTATGATTTAAAAACTGCCAGACGTTCTATGAACATTATGTTTGCTGAATGGGCTAATAGAGGAATTAATTTATGGGTGGTAGAAGAAAGATCTAAAACACTTACAGCAGATGTCGCAGAATACACTTTAGGTGATGATGTTGTTGATATAATGGAAGCAGCTATTACTAAAAGTTCCAAAGATTATAGGATTGAAAGAATAAGTAGAGCAGAGTATTTATCTTTTACAGATAAGACATCTACAGGAAGACCGACACAAATGTATTTACAAAAAAGTGTTACTCCTAAAGTATTCTTTTACCCAGCACCAGATTCTACTTCTACATATACTTTTAAATTCCAAGCATTAACTAGAATACAAGATGCTGGAGATGATTACACAAATACACCGGAAGTACCTTTTAGGTTTCTTCCTTGTTTAATATCTGGACTTGCTTATTACATAGCAATGAAATTTTCGCCAGAAAAACTACCTATATTGAAACAAATTTATGATGAAGAATGGGTGAGAGCCTCAGCAGAAGATAGAGACAGTGTTAGTTTAAAATTAGTACCAGGAGTAAATTAATATGGCAACAGCTAGAGGAAAATATGCAAAATTTATTTCAGATAGAAGTGGAATGGCATTTCCTTATTCTGAAATGAAAAGAGAATGGAATGGTTCTAGGGTGCATGAATCAGAATTTGAAGAAAAACACCCACAACTTAGATCGTCTAAACATAAAGGCGATGCAGAAGCTTTACAAAACCCAAGACCAGATAGAACGGAAACATCTGTTCCTAATTTACTTGGATTAAATCCATTTACAACAACCGCTAGTAGCGCAACTGTTACTGTAAAAGAACCTAATCACGGGAGATCAACTGGAGATACAGTTAGATTTAGAGACACATTACCGGTTGGTGGACTTGCTAGTACAGTTTATGACTCATCTAGTGGTTATACGATAACAAAAGTAGATGACAATTCTTATACATTCACAGCAACATCTACACCAACAATTAGTGAAACAGGAGGAGGAGTTATAGCGTCAGCTGGACCAGTTACAATAACAAATTAATTAAATGGCGTCAGATTACACAAATATAAAAAATAAACTAATAAGTTTTTCAGAAGTTAGTTCAGATGTATTTAGTGATACGGTTGTAGATTATTTACTTGCTAATGCACAGAACAGAATATCAAGAGAATTAGATTTAGATTTTTTAAGAAAAACTAAACAAATAGAACTCACAGCAAGTGAACAAACTACTAAACTACCAGATAATATTGCTGTTATTAGGCATGTTCACTATTTAAATGGGCAAGACAGAGTGTTCTTAGAGAATAAAGATATATCTTATTTAATGGAATACAATAGAAACAAAACAACAACAGGAAAACCAAAATATTATGGTAAATACGATGACAATACTCTTTATGTCTCTCCTACACCTAGTTCTAATTATACTATAGAAGTAGGATACACAATTAGACCAAACGCAGAGGAAAAAGATACTTTATTAAGCTCATCTAACCCATATTCATGGTTATCTAAAAATGCAGAAAATTTATTATTTTATGCTCTTATGTCGGAAGCATTAGTATTCTTAAAAGGACCACAAGAGATGCTTCAGATATATGAAGGAAAATATCAAGCAACTGCTCAAGCTTTTGCTATAGAACAGATGGGTAGAAATAGAAGAGATGAGTATTCTCATGGAGTTCCAAGACAGGTTGTAAGATCACAAAACCCGTCAAAGAATCCATAAAATAAAATTGCGAAATATGTAAAAATTTATATAATAACTTAACGAGGAACAAAACATGGCATCGACATATACAACAAGTTTAAACTTAGAACTTCAAGCCTCTGGTGAAAACAGTGGTACATGGGGTACTAAAACAAATACAAATATTTCATTATTGGAAACTGCAATCTGTGGCGGTGGGGGTTCATCCCTAGCTATTACAGCAACAACTCAAAGTTTGACAGCAGCAGATGGTTCTGCCGATCAAGCAAGACGAGCAGTTTTAAAACTAACAGGAACACTTACAGGAAATACAACTTTATCTTCAGAAGCCGTAGAAAAGATTTATTGGATTGATAACCAAACAACTATGTCAACTTATACTCTTACATTGGCTCCTGCTGGAGGATCTGGTGTAAGTTTAGCAAGCGGAAGAAAACATTTAATATTTCAAGACGGAACTAATGCTTATGATCCATTAGCTGATTATGGACCAATTAATTCTTCATCTCTTGTTTCCGGTGGAAACATGACTGTTGGTTCTGGAACAGATGGAACAGATTACACATTAACATTTGATGGTCATGCTGGTGACGGTGTCATTACTTGGATGGAAGATGAAGACTATTTTGCTCTTTCTGATGACATATTAATGAACACTAATGAAAAAGTTCAATTTAGAGACACAGGATTATATATTTCATCAAACGCTGACGGAGACTTAGATATAGTATCTGACGGAACAGCTGTTGACTCTATTAATTTAGAATCCGCAGGTGGTGTAACATTAGACGCAGGAACAGCAGGAAGTGGTATAGTTTACGAAGATGACGGCACAGAAATGCTAAGAATACATAATTCTTCAAGTGACGTTTATTTAGAATCAAAAGTTTCAGATAAAGATATTTACATAAAAGGTAATGACGGTGGATCATCTGTTCAAGCAGCAAAATTTGATATGAGCGAAGGGGGTACTTTAACTCTTGGTGGTGGTGTTGATGGTGTTGATTATTCAATAACATTTGATGGTAACGCTGCAGATGGAGTTGTATCATGGATGGAAGACGAAGATTACTTTAAGTTTAGTGATGATGTGTTAATGAATAGCACAGAAAGATTAAACTTTGGTGACACAGGAACATATATTTTTCAATCAGCAGACGGAGTTTTAGATTTAGTTTCAGATAGCGAAGTAGAAATTAATGGAACAACAATCGATATTAATGGTGCTACAGATGTATCTGGCACGCTTACACTTGGAACAGTTGCCGCAGCAGGCAGTGATACTGATAAATTTTTAGTATTAGACGGAAGTGGAAACGTAGATTACAGAACAGGTACACAAGTCTTATCAGACATTGGAGCAGGGTCGAGTTCCGTTGCTCTTACTGGTTCAACCGATAATACATTAGTAACTGTTACAGGATCTGATGCGATTGCCGGAGAAGCTAACTTCACATTTGATGCAACAGATGCTTTAATAGCAGGAGCTGGAAAACTACAATTAAGAGACACAGGATTATTTGTTAACTCAAGCACTGACGGACAATTAGATATTGATGCAGATACCACATTAGAATTAACAGCGCCTACAATTGAATTAGCAGGAGCTACTAAAATCGACTTACAGGGAGATGCAGTAAGTATAGGAGAGAATGGAGATACTGATGTAGCTATTACATTTAATGCAAACGATAATGACGGTGTATTAACTTGGATGGAAGATGAAGACTATTTTAAATTTAGTGACGAAGTATTAATGAATTCTACTGAGAAACTTTTATTTAGAGACACCGCCTTAGCTATTAATTCAAGCACCGATGGTCAATTAGATATTGATGCAGACACAGAACTAGAAATTACAGCACCAACAGTAGATATAGATGCATCATCAGGAGTGGATATTAGCACCGATTTAACAATAGGCGATGATTTATTATTTGGTTCATCTGGAGCAGTTATTAATTTTAATAGTGGAGACGTAACATTAACTCATGGCTCAAATTTACTAACTCTTGATGGAGGAGCTTTAGATTTAGATGGTGAAGAATTAGTATTAGATCCAGATGGGGATACAAGTATTACAGCAGATTCAGATGATCAAATAGATATAAAAATTGCAGGAGCAGATGATTTTCAATTTACTGCAAACACATTTACTATACCTTCTGGATCAACAGTAGCAATTGCTGCTGGAGGAGCTATTACAAACGCTGGTACAATGGCACCGGCTATATCAAGCACAGGAAAGGTATTGGCATTAGGAATTTAAAAATGGAGGAAATAAACAATGGCTAGTGAAGTATTAAAAGTATCACACACAGCAGGAGTAACGAACTCTGAAAGTGTTATACTAAACGGTGTAAATGGACATACATATGTAATTTTGTCTATACTGGTTACAGAAACTGCAGGCGCTGCTGAAACTTTTGATTTATATCTTGATGATGGCGGAGGAGGCACTGATTATGAAATTTTATCGGATCAGGCTCTTGCAGCTAATGCAACCTTTGAATTTACATCAAAATTAGTTTTAACAGACGAAGATCATCTATGCGCAGCAACAGCAAGCGGTGCTAATGTTGACATAGTCGTATCTTATCTCGATATAACAAGGTAGGTTCACATGAGTGGAATAATTGGTGATAACACAGATAAAGTATCTGGAGTCATATCAAGTCCGACAGGAGGGCCAGAAGTACGTAGTGATAATCCCTCTGCTTCCCATGGTGTATGTTGGTTTACTACAGCTGATAGCACACTAAAAGTTTACAGAAATATAGCAGCTTGGTCAGCAGTTAATGCATTAAACACAGGAGTGTATGCAAATTGTGGTGCAGGAACAATATCTGCTGCATTATCTTTTGGTGGTTATGATGGTTCAACTACAGCAGAAACAGAAGAATGGGATGGAACAAACTGGTCCACTTCTGGCGTTGGAAATTTAGCATCAGCAAGAAGAGATGGTGGTGGATTTGGAACTCAAACTGCTGCTGTAGCTGCAGGAGGAAATACTGGAAGTGCTAGTAATTCTACAGAAGAATATGATGGCTCGTCTTGGAGTTCAGGTGGAAACTTAAATGAATCATTTAATGAATCTAAAGCAATGGGAACAGAAACAGCAGGACTTAGATTTGGAGGAGAAACTTAATGGCAAATACATCAAAGACTGAAGAATATAATGGAACATCTTGGTCTACTGCAAATGATATGACTGCACATAAAAGAGATGGAGCAGCAGCAGGAACTCAAACAGCAGGACTTGCTATTGGGGGTAACCCAACTGCTCAAAGAACTGTATCACATGAATATGATGGAACTAATTGGTCAGTTTCAGGAAGTTTAACAACAGCAAGACACCAACACGCAGGTTGGGGATCACAAACGGCTGCAGCTACAACTGGAAACTCAAGTTATGTAACAAGTACAGAAACCTATGATGGAACTTCTTGGTCAGCAGCAGATACTTCTCCAGAAGGTAAAAGTTATTCTCAAGGTTGTGGACAAGCAACCGGTGGAACAGATGGTTTAAATCATGGTGGACAAAAAACAAATTCATCTACTTATTTAACAAGCACAGCAAAATATGCATCATCATTAACAGTGAGGACAGTAACAGACAGTTAAAAATTATGAGTGGAACAATAGGAGATAACACAGGAAAACAATCTGGAGTAATTGCTTCAGGAGCAGGAGGTATAGACATTGTAGATACAGACCCAACTGCATCTGAAGGTACCGTATTTTTTAATACAAGCGATAATGTTTTAAAAGTTTTTAATAATGTAGGAGCTTGGTCTTCAGGTGGTTCATTATCAGTTGATTTTGATTTAGCAGGTGGTTGTGGAACACAAGACGCAGCTATGGGTTCTGGACCAGACGATGATACAGATGGCACTCAAGAATATAACGGCAGTGCATGGTCAGCAGGAGGAAATATGAACCACGCAAGATATTGGTTATCTAATTTTGGCACACAAACTGCTGCAACAAGTTGTGGTGGATATGCAGGTGGATTATCAAATGAAACAGAAGAGTATAATGGTACTGCTTGGAGTAATAGTGGTATAGGAAATTTAAGTACATCAAGATACAACGCTGCTTCAGCAGGAACACAAAATTCTGGTTTATATTTTGGAGGTTCAGATAGTGTATAATGGGAGACGTTAATACAACAGAAGAATATGGAGGAACTTCATGGTCAAGTGGTGGAAATTTATCTGCCGCTAGAAGTGGTGTGGCTGGTTGTGGAACTCAATCAGCAGCTATGGCTTGTGGAGGAGGAGAATATAGAAATACTACAGAAGAATATAATGGCTCTTCTTGGAGTTCTGGTGGTAATATGTCAGCAGCAAAAAGAGATTTTGAAGCAGTTGGCACACAGACAGATGCTCTAAACTTTGGAGGAGATACTGGAAGTATGGTCACGACTACAGAAAAATATGACGGTTCTTCATGGTCTACTGAAGGAAACAGTTTGGCTACTGCTAAAGAACAGCATTGTGGGTCAGGTACATCCTCATCAGCATTAGCTTGGGGCGGTTCAGATGGTTCTGATTCACGAACGTCAGAAGAATGGGCGCAAGCAGTAACAGCACAAACAGTAACAGACAGTTAGGAAAAAAATTATGAGTGGAACAATAGCAAAAAATACAGGTTATTCTAGTGGTAAGATGGAAGCAGCCTCTGCAGGCATAGAAGTGCGAAGTGATGATCCAACTTTATCAGAAGGGTTAACCTGGTATAATACTGACGAAGGAACCTATAAAGTTGCAAGACTTATAGCAGCATTTTCATCAGGTGGTGCAATATCTACTGGAACAAAATTTGGTGGTATGGGAGATTGTGGAACAGTTGATTCTGCTCTTGCAAGTGGCGGTCACACAGGTAGTGGTCGTACAAATCGTACTGAAGAATACAACGGAACCTCTTGGAGTTCAGGTGGAAATTATTGGGCCAGTTATAGTGGTCAAGCAGCTTGTGGTTCTGCGTTAACAGCAGTAATTGCTGGTGGTGGTTATGATGGTTCAAGTTTACAAGATGAATGTGGCGAATACAATGGGACTGCATGGACAGAGGGAAATGATTTTTCTACTGGTCGTTCTACTTTTGCTATGTTTGGCATTCAAACAGCAGCAGTTGGTTCTGGTGGAACAGGACATAGTGGTTCAGGAAGTTGGATTCAATCTACTGAAGAATATAATGGTACTAGTTGGTCTTCAGGTGGTAATCAGTCCGCCACAAATCCAGATTGTAATGGAGCAGGAACTCTTACAGCAGGTTTTGTAGTTGGTGGTGGAGGAACTAATATGAATGATAAAACTCAAGAATATAACGGAACAGCTTTTACAACAGTTAATGATTGTAATACAGGAACAATGGACACCCATGTTTTTGGAACTCAAACTGATGCAAGAATGTGTGCTGGTTATAATTCTGATGCAAGTGATGAAATAACTCGAACAGAAACATATGATGGAACAACATGGTCTACAGATATTTCTATGTCGGCTGAAAGATATGGAGGAGTTTGTGCAGGAAGTGGCGCATCTAGTGGAGTAGTAGCATCTGGAGATACAGATACAACAGCAGTATTAACAACAACTGAGGAAGTAGCAGAAACATTAACAGCAAGAGCTGTAACAGATTCTTAAAAATTATTAATAAGGAGGAAAACTATGGCAAATAAATATTGGGTTATTGAAAATACAGGCAAAGACTTTTTTACTCATCAAGACAGAGATGATATGCCGGTATTTCAAGGTCATCCTGGTGATGTTTGGATTACATCTAATAATGCTAAAGCAACAGCTTGGGCAGGTAAATATCCTAATGTTTCTAAAACTAAAGCACAAGCACAAGCAATTGTTGATGCTAAAATTGAAGAAGCACAAGAAATATGGGATGATAAACCAGAACCAAAACATTTACACGAAAGACCTGTAAAATATACATTGGACTAGTTAAATAAAAATGTTATATATATACATGTAATATGACAAAACTAACACAGGTTAATTATCCTATGCTACCAACTAAGGATAATGGTTTTATTAATAAGATAAGAAAAGAACTCAACGATACACTAGAAAAAAGACAAATTTTTAGAACAGAAACTGAAATGAGATTTTCTGTTTTAAACGACGGTAAACATCCAAACAAAGCATCAAAATACTGGCAGTGTGTTAGAGAACAAGCTGTTCACACTGAAAACTTACATACTTTATCTTTTGAGTACAGAAGAAATTTAGTTAAATTAAAAAGAAAAAGAGAAAAATTAGAGAAAGAAACAGATGAGTTTAAAAAACAAGAATTACAAATTGATGTAGATGAATGTCAATGGATACAGTCTCAACAAGAATTAGTTGCTAAAGACCGTGTACGAGAAATTGAGCATTGGTCTAGATTAAAAAAAGAACTTGACGACGGAAGTTTCGATACAAAAAATGTTAATACACATCAAGCTAAAAGTTATGAACAGACTTTGATAAATCGTGCAAACACACTTACGCCGGGTTCAAGTCAGGCAGAGGTCATCAATGTTTTAGGACCACTACAAACATTACAAAGATTAAATAAAGGAGATAAATTAAGTAATGATACAGGTGGAGTAACAATACCGATGCCAAAAAAAGATAAGAAAATTGAAAATAAAGATTAATACGATCTTTACAGAAGTACCTTTTAATAAAATTAAATATCTAACAAGACCAGAATTTATTAATGGGCAAGAGGAATTTTTTCATAAGTCTTTAAAAGAATCCATACAAAAAAGAGGTCTATTAGATCCTTTATTTTTAAAGAACACAGGCGGAAACTTAAAAGTTATAGTGGGAAATAATCGAATGGTTGTGTGTAAAGAACTTGGAATTAAGAAAATTAAGTGTATAATAACACAAATAGGCAATGAGGAGGCTTTTTTAAAAGGTAGGGTATTAAAAACTGATAAAGAAATCAGAGACTTATTTTATTTACCTGAAGAAGTTGTTGTAAGAAGAGATAAAAAAGGTTGGGTAGACCAGGTTAATGCTACAAAATTTACAAAAATTATAAACAAGTATGAGGAATAAATGCCACTTACAAAATTTAATTTTAAACCAGGAATCAACAAACAGGATTCTGACCTTGCCTCCGAGGGCATGTGGAAAGACTCAGATATGGTTCGGTTTCGTTATGGGCAACCAGAAAAAATAGGTGGTTGGAAATATATAACAACTGACTCATTAATTGGCGCTGTACGTGCACAATTTGCATGGACAGATTTAGACGGCGTAAAATTTGATGCTCTTGGAACCGATAGAAAACTATACATATATTCAGAAGGACAATTTTTAGACATAACACCTATTAGAGCAACTGCTAATATAACTAGCGTGTTTGAAACAACCAATGGATCTACAACCGTTACTGTAAATCACACGGATCACGGAGCAGTAGCAGGAGACTTCGTAACAATAACAAGCACCTCTGCTTCTGTTGGAGGTATTTCCTCTGATACACTAGATGCAGAATATGAAATTATATCTGTGCCAAATTCAAATTCTTATACAATAATTGCAGGATCTGCTGCAACAAGCAATGTAACAACGGCGACAGCAAATTGTACAGTTACTTATCAAATACCAATTAAAAGAGAATTCTCAGCACCTGGTGCTGGTTGGAATGCAGGACCTTGGAATGATAGCACATGGAACACGGAGCGTGACACCTCTGTTGTTATATTTGCTGGTGGTCAATGGACATTTTCTAATTTTGGTGAAGACTTACTTGCTTGGCAACAAGGTGGAAAATTATATACGTGGGATACATCAGGAGGTATGACATCTTCAAATAGAGCCACTGCTGTAAGCGGTGCACCTACGGCATCTAGATTAGGGTTAATGACAACACCAGATAGACATGTTGTTTGTTTTGGAACAGAAACTACAATTGGAACCACCTCCACACAAGACGATTTATTTATTAGATGGGCAGATCAAGAATCAACTACCGATTGGACGCCTACCGCAACCAATACAGCCGGATCTCAAAGATTATCTGGTGGTAGTAGAATAGAATGTGCGATGCTCGCAAAGCAACAAGTTTTAGTTTGGACAGATGCAAATTTATTTGCAATGAGATTTGTTGGGCCACCTTTTACATTTGGTTTTAATCAACTAGGTGTTAATTGTGGAACTGTAGGACCTCATTCTGCAGTAGATGTTAGTGGTGTTACATACTGGATGTCTAAAGATTCCTTCTTTATGTACGATGGTACTGTTAGAAAAATACCTTGTACTGTAGAAGATTATGTATTTGATGACATTAATTTATCACAAAATAATGAAGTTTTTGCTGCATCTAATTCTAAATTTAATGAAGTTACTTGGTTTTACACAACAGAAGATGGATCACAAATAGATAGATACGTAACATTTAACTATATGGAAAATCTATGGTATACCGGAACACTAGCCAGAACTTCTTGGGTGGATACCGGTGTATATGACTTACCTTATGCAACAAAATATGTTGCTGACTCAACTGCTTCAGCAACTCCAACTGTAAGTGGAGTCACAGACGGTAGATCATTTTTATATTCTCACGAAACAGGGACCAATGATGTTGTAGACACAAGCACTACAAACGCTATTACTGCTTATATTGAATCTAGTGATTTTGATTTAGGCGATGGTGAGGACATGATGGCAATTAAAAAAATGATTCCAGATTTTAAAGGTCAATCAGGGACAGCTAATTTACAATTAAAAGTAAGAGATTATCCTTATGGAACACAAACAACTAAATCTGCTGAATCTATTACAACTAGTACAACTAAGATAGATACGCGTGCGCGAGGAAGACAAGCAGCTATTAAAATTTATTCTGATGCAACCGGAGCAAATTGGAGATTTGGAACACTTAGATTAGATTTACAAGGAGATGGAAAAAGATAACAAATGGCTAAAATTGATATAGTAAGACTACCAGAACCACAAAAAGAATATACACTGCAACAGCAAAATGAAACTGTTGGTGCAATTGAAAGTGTTATATTTCAAATCAATAAAGAGTCATTCTTTGAAGAATTAAAGAATGAGATAGCGAGGGAAGAATGGTTTTTAAGTTAATACTAACTATATTATTATTAGGTATACTTATAGTTGGTGTACTAGAACTATGGTACCCGTTTGGATTTGAAGGAATACATTGGCCGTGAAAATAAATCATAAAACAGAACTAACAATTCCAGTAAGAAATTTAGTTGGTTTAATAATTGCAGTTGCTGTATTTGTATGGGCATATTTTGCAGTTGAGGAACGCTTGAATATGTTAGAGCATGTAACTAAAATATTAGACATGGAAATGAAAATGAATTCAGAGTTTAGAGTAAAATGGCCTAGAGGAGAACTAGGAGCTCTACCAGATGATGCAGAACAAAATATTAGATTAGATTTTTTAGAAAAGAAAGTGGATAATTTAACAAATGGCTAATACATATAAAAATGCAAGTGTAGATTTAACTACGACAAGTAAGACAAATGTATATACCTGTCCTTCTGAAACGACAGCGATTGTTAAATCAATTAGAGTAACAGAAGATTCTGGTAATAATGACACTATTGCTGTGGAACTATATGATAATAGTGCAGAAGCTACGTTTAAATTAACTGGAACATTAGCAATTTCTGCTAGTACTTCCACAGAACTTTTAAGCGCTCCCTTAGTATTAGAAGAATCTGATATAGTAAAAGCCACTGCTGGAACGGCTAACAGAATACATGTAATAATGAGTATTTTACAGATAACTAGAACATAAATAATGCTTGATATTTGTGTAAAAAATGGTTAAAAAAGAAGAAGCAAAGATTATAGGTTATACTAAAAAAAGTATACCTATCATTGACGTACCAACGACTGTCAAAATATATAACGGCAAGACTGGTCAAAAGTACGAAAATGAAGCGGCTGCTAAAGCCGATATATGTAATGCTAACACGGATACTACTTCTGCTGATGTGTGTAAAGATGTCAAGATAGAAGTAACCCGCCTGCCGGAATTAATCAACACGACGTTGCAAAGGAAGTAACATGGATAAAAAAACCATGCCTGACAAGTACAGGGACTTGGTCGACATAATTGGATTGATGGTATCTTCAGACCACTTGTATAAAGATGCAAGTATAGAAGAACTAAAAGATAGCATAATCCCTGCAATGGAATTAGAACAGTATGACATTTTAAGAGACGAGAATGGCAAAGCTGTAAGTTTCGCAATCTGGGCATTTCTCAATAAACAAGCCCATCTTCGTTTTGCTGCGACAGGTGAAGTTGATCCGGAATATTATAAATCAGGTAATATACCTTGGGTACTTTCATTAGTATCAATTAAGAATTACGGACCTAAACATGCTTATGTGTTAAGGCAAATATTTAATAAAATGATAAGAAAAAAAACAAAAGTATACTGGTTAAGACACGATAGAGACATGAATTTAAAAAGTGCTGCTTATGGTGTCACTCATGTAGGGAGAAGTGAATAATGAGTAAAGCATTTAAATCTGTCGGAAAAGTCTTTAAAAAAATTGCTAAACCACTTAAAAAGATAGCACCGATAGCACTAGCTATTGCTGCTCCTTTTGCTTTACCCGCTTTAGCTCCCGCTGTATTTGGTACTGCCGGAATGTTTGGAGCCTTGGGACCTGCGATGGCGTCAGGACTTGGAAGTTTCGGTGGAACACTGATAGGTGGAGGTAGTTTTGGCGATGCCTTAAAGTCCGGACTTATCTCTGGTGGACTAGCAGGTATTGGTGGAGCCTTAGCAGGAAAAATGGGTGCAGTCACTACAAAAGCACCTATTGCTTCAGGTGGAGGACACCTTACTGGAGGCTTAGGTGCTCAAATTCCTGGATCGGCATTGACTACTTCAGGAGCATATGCAGGCGCAGGCGGTGTTATGGCACCAGCAGGAATGACAGCCGCACAAACAGGAGCCATATTTCAAGCACCAGTTAATACAGGTATAGTAGGTAATCTACAAAACATCGCAAGTAAATTTAAACCAGGTAATATTTTACAAGCAGTTAAAGATAATAAGGGAAAAGCGGCTGCAGTAGGATTAGCTGGCGCAGCATTGCTTGGATCCGCAGGACAGAAACAACAAGCTATTCCAGACGCAGGTATGGATGACTTCAAAACTGGAAAATCATCAAGAGATATTATGAAGGCAAACCCATTTAAATATTGGCTTCAAAATTTAACTTGGCAGGATCCCCAAGGAGTAACACAAGGAGTTAAATATGCAGGCGGAATACCTCAATTCGGTGTAAAAGAAGGCGGTATAATACAAGCGAAAGAAGGCGGTTTATTAAATGGGCCAGGCACAGGAACATCAGATTCAATTAAAGGACATATTGAAGGAGACGGAGGAATAAAACAACCTGTCAGATTATCTGACGGTGAATTTGTTATTAAAGCTAATGCTGTTAAAAACTTAGGTGGAGGCAGTACAAGAGAAGGAGCTAAAAAATTATATGCCCTACAACGACAATGGGATAATATGGCAGTAGCCTAGGAGGAACAATGGCAGAAACAACGATTACAGAACAAATAGTAAGAGAAGCACCCGATATAGAAGCATACCGACTGGGGCTTATTGAAAGTGCTAAAGCTCTATCAGATGTAAAAAGAACTTTACCAACACAGCAAGTAGCTGGATTACCAACAGACATAACAGATGCTATTTCAACAGCACGAACAGGATTAGGGGCTTTTCAGCCTTATATGACTGCCGCAGGAACTGGTTTAGGAACTGCTGCAACAACAACTGGATTAGGAGTAACACAAGCCCAACAAGCAGCTGCTGCAGGTGCTCCTGCCCAAGCGGCCGTTCAAGCAGGAATGGTAGCGCCAACAACAGCAGGACTTCAACAATTTATGAATCCGTATCAACAAGCTGTGATCGATGAATCATTAGCAGAAATTAACAGACAAGGACAATTACAGGAACAACAAGTTGCCGCAGGTGCCCTTCAAGCAGGAGCTTTCGGTGGAGCAAGACACGGAGTTCAAGAAGCAGAATTACAAAGAGGATTACAGGAAAGACGTAACCAAATTGTTGCAAGTTTAAATCAACAAAATTATCAACAAGCAATGGGTGCTTTTGATGCTCAAAGAAGAAGAGAAATTGCAGGAGGTCAAGCTATGGGAGCATTGGTTCCTCAGTTAGGAGCCGCTGCAAGTCAACTTGGTCAACTTGGTCAATTACAAGCAGGCATGGGTATGCAACAAGCTCAGTTAGGAGGAATGCAACAACAATTAGGAACTGCAGATGTTGATTTACAAGCAAGACTTGGTCAGTTGCAACAACAACAAGATCAAAGACAATTAGAAGCAACAAGACTAAATGAATTACAGGCTATTAGTGAGCCTTACGAACGTGTTGGATGGTTATCTGATATATACAAAGGTATTCCAACAACACAACAATCAGTTTCAAGACAAGTCGCTCCAAGTGTATCACCACTGGTAACAGCGGCTGGAGTTGGATTAGCTGGTTTAACCGGATTATCCGCAGCTAAAAACTTAGGAATGAATCCTTTCGGTTTATTTGGTAAATAATAATGGCAGTAAAAGAATACATAGATGATACATACAATAGAGCGATGTTCACGGATCGTCCTGCACAACCACAAACCATGGACCAAGGACCTACTGATGACACCGGTATAATGGAAGGTTTTGCACAGACAGACGAACAACAACAAGGTATGATTGATCAAGCTCAAGACTTAAATGGTCTTGTTGCTGCCGCACGAGGTGCAGATATACCAGAACCAGAATTACGTAACGAATTACTACATGCAATGATTCCTTCAATGGGAGAAGATAAAGCAACTGCCGTTGCTGCTTTAGTTTCACCTCAAATATTAACTTTAGCACAACCAATTGTACAAGCGATGTACGATGATGAAGGAGTAATGGGACTCGCAGATGTAGAACAAGCTGCTCAAGCACAAATACCAATGGCTCAGGGAATGCCTCAAATGGATCCAAATCAAATGGCACAAATGGCTTCAGCACAGCAAGTACCTGGCATGAAAGAAGGTGGAATTGTTTCACTAGCTAAAGGAGGACTTACTGACATAAAGGACGTATTTGCTAAACCTAAGATTCCCGGTATGACGGAAACCATGGAAGAATATTTGCCTGCCTACCAAGACATATATGGAGAAGGAATGGATCCTGACACATATAAAGGATTAGCCAAATTACAATTAGCACAAATGTTTTTAGGATGGGCAGATCCTACAAAAGGAACAAGTTTTGGAGAACGCGCTGTTAAATCTGCACAAGAAACCATTCCTAATATTACTGCATTAGCGATGCAAAAAGCAAAAGAAGAATCTGAAGCAACACAAAAATCAAAAATAGGTGCTATGGAAGCAACTAGAGAAGATATTAAAGAAGCAAAAAAAGAAATAAGAGATATTGAAAACGAAGAAAGACGAATGAAGGTAAAAAGAGGAGAATATTTTGATGTTGAAACAAATTCAGTTAGGAACGTATCTGAATATGATGCTGCAACACAACCAGAGCGTTTTACAATTCCTCCTGAGCATATGGACTCATACACAGGTCAATGGACAGAAATGGTTGATAATAAACCAGTTACATTTACATCAGACGTTCACTCCTATCAATATCCAGATGGACCTAGATATCTAGTTCCTACGAGACCTGGAGAAGAATTAGCGTTAGATGAAAACACCTACGATGTACGACCACCTTCAGGATGGAGATTTCTTCCAGAAGGAATACACATAAGAACAGTTAAAGGAACCAGTGCTAAAGATATGTTTGTAAGCCCTGAAAAAAGAGCAGAACAATCTCAAACCATATTAAACGTTAAAGGTTTTATTAAAATTGCTAAAAAAACACGAGACACCTATGTAGAAGACCCAACAAGAGCAGGTGTGGTAGGAAAGGCTAGAACTCTTCTCCAAGAAGGTACACAAATGACTAGAGAAATTTTTGGAGCTGTGGGAAAAGATGCCGGAATTGATATTGGAAGCAGTAAAGAGTGGCAAGAAAAATTAAAACTACCTAAAAATGTAAGAAGTGAGGATGTAAAAGACAATCTGTTTAATAGAATGCCTGGAGAAACCATGCAAGAGAAAATAGCATGGGCAAAAGAAAATTATTTTACAAAAGATAAGACTGAAGCAGAAACAGGATTTAAAACATATGATCCAGATGGTAAATTAGCTAATCAATTTGAAAAAGTAGTTCTAGAAGTAAAAGATGCGGTCTCAGTAGCAAGTATAGACGAATTAAATAACATAAAAGAACTAAAGCCTTTCTTTACTAGCGGACAAAAAGAAATAATGGCTACCTTTGATGCTGGTTTTAAAGTAGCTCCAGCTCTTGATCCAAGAAGCCCTTGGTACGTTAAAGAAATAGCGGATAAGTGGATAGCAGCCAAAGAGGCTGGTGATCAAAAACTAATGGATGAGGCATCTAGAGAATCTACATTGATAGCAAGAAGAATTTTTGATCCTAATTACAAAGAATCTACTCAACTTTGGGGTAAAGGATATGACAGAGAACTTGCTAAAAACAGAGTAAGAATAAACACAATTGTTTATGGATTAGCACGTGCTAGAAAAGACAGTGGAAGATTGAATTTAGATGATATTAAAAGAGCAGCAGAAGCTCTAGATGTAGTTTGGATTTCAGGTGCAGGTGCTGTAGCAAGTTTAGACGAAGCAATAACAGAAATGCAAGCGTTTGAAGACAGATTAAAACAAAACTATAATGAAACTACTGGTGGCGATTTTGATCGAGATTACGGATATACAAAAACAGATCCACTAGAAGAGACTCCTGATCAAGATGCACCGACTGTTGAGGAACTTATAAAGAAAAAAACAGGAATGTAACAATGGCACCTTTTGAAAAAAAACAAACACGCCCTAATAAATTTTTTATTCATCCTTCTAACATAGGATTTTTACCAAGCGATTTAAATGATTTAGATCCGGCTGATTTTCCAGGATGGGAATTTCATAAAAGCCGCGGTCCTATAAGTGTGGCACCGAAAGGTAAGCTTGTCAGCGAAGGTAAAATAGATAAAGAAGATAAATATTCTATTTTTCAAGACTTTGGTCCTGGAGACCCTATTAAGTACAAAGTTGGAACGGTAGGAAAAGAGCCTGGTTACTCTGCCGAAAGAAAAAAAATAGAATCAACAGTGCCTATAACTACTTTTTCAATGAATATAAAAAATGCAAAAGGTAGAGAAAGCTCAGAATTTTTAGATGCTGATGAACTTAGAAAAATTGAAGCGTTTGCAAAAAAAGTTAAGGAGAAAAAAACAGAATTATATAAAAAAAGAAAAGAAGAAGGAATTGATTTTGGAAGAATTACAGCTGAGATTCAGCCCAGAGTTCAAAAAATGGCAAAAGCAGAAGAAAGAAGATGGTTGGAAGAACATAACCCCGTCGTATTAAATGCAATAGATGAAATAGATAAATCCCGAAAAAGAATTGAAGAATATGAAAAAGATATGATGTATCTTTCTCTGCCTCTTGTAGAAGACAGAGGCATATTAGTCCCGCTTCCAACAGTTATAGATGATGTATGGAATCAGATGAAGATATGGGATTACAAAATGTCTCATCCTGAAAATCAAGAAATAAGAGAAGACAACGTGGATTGGAGCAGATTTAAAGGAGAAAGAGGATTTCTTCTTCCAGAAATGACTGCAGACACAAGAGAAGTGGGGCAAAATTTAATCAGACCTCGTGACTTAGTCGAAGCACAAAGAGGCGATCCAAGAGATGGAACAATTTTTGGAGTGCTTCCATCTAGACTCAACTTTCCTTTGCATAAAGACTGGTATAAAGAACACGGTAAACTATTTAAATACACTTTACAAAAAGGCGGGGAGGACGGTTTCAGAATGCTATGGAGCGTAGGATCAAGCATGTTTCCAATGGTGAGAAACTATAAAAGATTGCAAAGACTTAACAAACTAGAAAGAGAATACAGATTTAAAGCTAAAGAACTAAAAATACCTGAAGAATTAAGTGGCCCTTCTTTTCTTGGTAAAAAAATGGGTCTCGGCGCATGGACCAATACTCAAATGGTCATGGCTGGGATAACAGGAGGAGCCGGACTAGGTCCTCTACATTATGAATTACTAGATGAAACACTGCGTGATAAACTTGAATTAGGTCCTAAGCCTTTGGGAGAAAAAACTGATCAGGAGCGTTTTAGAGATTATATAGTTGAAGAAACTTTTTATGAAGGCATGGGTTTATTGATAGGTGTTGGAGGAGGAAAACTTCTTAGAGGAGTGGAAAATGTATTTATGGGAGATAAAGTAGCAAAACGTAATCTAATGGAGTTTGCAAGAGTAAACGATATACCTATCAGTCTTGCTATGATCTCAGATAAAAATGTAATAAAACAATTTTATCCTAATGTTTTTGGAAGATTTCCTTTTGTTGATGTCATAAGTAAAAGAGGAGTAGCCGGAGGAAACATAGGATTTTTTGGATTAAAAGAAAGAAAACTATTTGGCAGAACAATGTGGGGTAAAACCACAGAAGGTACTTTTCCAGCGATTGAAAGATCCTTACAAAAAGATTTAAACCAACTTGCACCGAGAATAGGATTTGAAAGTTTAAGCACTAAACTTCACAAAAACGTAGGAAAAGCTTACGATGAAAACATAGGATTAGCTGCTACTGCTTATAGATCAGCTAATTTAAGTGCGTCTAGACTGCCAAAACAGTTTCAAAATTTTATTCCTACTTCAAATATTAAAAATTATACTAAAAATCTAAAAAAAGGAGTTCTTAAAGATATATTAGCTAGCAAACAACAAGCTTACAGATTTGGAGAATATGAAAAATTAGGTCTTGACGAATTAGCTCAAATACCAGGATTAAGTATACATCAAAAGAAAGTAATTAGATATCTTAAGACATTAGATGAACTTCCTTCTCATATTTCAATTGGACAATATCAACAACTTGATGACGAGCTTTGGGAAGTATATTCAAAATACGGTAAAGATTTAGGCGGTACAAAACAAGCAATATTAGAAAAAAATATGAAGTGGAGTACACTGAGAAAAGCTATGGAACAAGATAGACTTCACGTAACCAGACAAGGTAGAAATTTATCAGGTATGAATGCAGAAAAATTAAAAAAAGACGGTTATAAATTGCAAAAAGTTGTAGGAGAAGGAGATGCTGAAAAATGGGTAGATGCAGATCCAAATGATTTAACAGCTATTTGGCGTAATCCAGATACGGGTATGGAGTTTAATCCTTCTTATATAGAAAGGTTCTTTAAGAAACAAGCAGAAGGAATGCCTATGACAAAAGAAATGTTAGATGAGGCTAAAGAAAATCTTTATGACGCAATAGATGCCCTAAACACAGGAGACCTTTGGTATGGTAAATATGTTAAAAACGTAGGAGATCTAAAAGTAAGTAAACTTTTTGCGGCCACTGATGATAATTTCTTTAGTCTTTTACATGGGGACATTGCAGGAAAATCAAAAATGGGACCCGATGTTCTTTTTCATAGTATTGGAAAGACTATGTTGAATCCTCAAGCCTCTGGAGGAACGAGATATTTAAATGATTTAATAAAAATTTTTCCAAGAGGAGAAAAAGGAAGAAAACTATTTAGACAAGTATTTAGAACTAAATTAGATGATGTGTTAAATAAATCTTATACTGATGCAGCAGGTAAAAAATTTGCAACTTTAAAAGGAGAGCCTATTAAAGTCTTTGATTATGATGTTTTCAGAAAAGAAATGGGGTTTGATGTATCCCTAGATATGTATGGAGACCAATATAGAATGATAAAAGAGACATTATTACTTTCTCAAAGAGGAGGAGGAAAAAAATTAAACAAGGAAAGTTTAAAACTTTTAAATGGTATTAAAAACTACAATGAACTATTAAAACTTGCCGGTACTATGCCTATTCCTGAATCTTCTACTTTTGCGGCGCGTGGTGCTGTATTTGCTGTAGGAGGTGCGGCCGCTGGTGCTGGAGGTTATTTCGGTGGAGCAGAAGGAGCCGCAATGAGTTTGATAGTTCCTATTTCAGTAATGAGATTTGGAAGTACTATTATAAATAATCCTCAATTTGCAGATACCGTAATGTCTGCTGTAAGTAATGGCCCTAAATACTTTACAAAATACACAGCAAGACAGGCTTTTGGAGAAGCCTTTAGATATCAAGCAAAAGAATCAGGACTTTGGGATCAAACTATTGATGCTCATATAGATGAAATCATTAACTCAGAAGGATATAATCCTCAAGCAATAGAAGCATTGGCTCAGAGTATATATTTAAAAGAATCTTCACCAGAAGCGGGTTTGAAAGGTCCTCAAAATAAAATTACAGATAATTCTGAAGTCTTAGCTTATCTTGATAAGGAAATAATAAACAAGGATAAAACATTAGATGAAAAAGTATCAGAAGAATTAAGTGCTAGATATCCTGGAAGAAAAATTCAAGAGATTGATTTAATACCTCCTAGCGGAAGAACCCCACAAAGAACTGTAATGGAAGGAGACAGAGAGTATATATCACCTTCTCCTTTAGATAAACCACAAACAAGACCAACAGTAATGGGGCAGTCAACATTACCCGCTAATATGTATGGATCTATGTTCCCAGGTGACACCCTAGGAGCAGGTATTGCTCAACAACAGCAAACGGCCCAAGGACCACAACAAAGAACAAGTTTAATGGCTAGCGGTGGAATTGCTCTAGCAACTCCTGCGGCTCAATTATCTGGAAAAGTTTTAGAAAACCAAGCAGCTAGAAATATTATGTCGACTTTTTGGGGGACACCTATGCAACAAACAGTACAAAATATGTTATTAACAGGTACTGCCAAAGCAAGAGATCCAAGACCAGAAGGACAAGTAAAATTATCAACATTATATGATCCACAAGGAAAGTGGACAGGACTTGGACCAGAACCTACAGGTGTATCAGCACCAGAAGGTAAAGAAGCGTGGTTTACTCCAGGTGAACAAATAAAAGATCCTCATAGTGCATTAGCAGTTTCTGGAATGCAGTGGTCAGATTTAGTAAGACACGGGTACGATCCATGGACAAGAAAATATCCAGGAGCAGGTACATATAAACCAGGAAAAGTTCATTATGAATATTTTGATCCTGTTAGTACATCTGCCAGCGCTATAACCCA
>VTLG01010891.1_pt1 | contig 32745 bp, 48 predicted proteins | sample 4694571 | NCBI WGS metagenome assembly VTLG01 (sample SAMN12604809, study PRJNA352737) | marine metagenome | biome: ENVO:00000447; feature: ENVO:00000209|ENVO:00000569|ENVO:01000036; material: ENVO:00002151; isolation source: viral sequences binned using virsorter ...
AAGCGACGAACCCGCAGAGGATTGTTGTGGGAGTACCTAAAGCACCCCCAAACCCTTGGTAGCTCTACCTCTTAGCAGGTCGCATTGCGATAGCTTTTAAAGCCCTGATTAATTCAATATTAAATTGTTTTGAAGCTTTTCTCATTACAAGATTTTTAAATTTCTTTTTTCTTTTGAATGTATCAAGTAATCCCGTTCCCCATAATTGCTTGATAGGCAATCTTGTCTTGCTAGACCTTTTAAATACATTTTTTTTACCCCTAACCGTCTGAATAAAGCTAGACTTATAAACTTTGTTGACCCCATAAGCTGAAGCAGTAACACCAATAGATGTTTGTTTGGCTCTAAACCTTTCGAGTGGGTACTTACCACCCCTCAAGATTAGAACCGCAAATAACTTTCTAATGTTTGCTTTCAATATAAAAGTTTTAGCTCGTACTTCTTTTGATTTTATATTAGAAGCACCCATCGCCTTCTTACCTTCTCGCACAGTAAAACCTCTTAATGATGTAGCGGTTTTATTAAGTGCCATTGACGTTGCTTTAGGTAATTGCTTCCTAGCTAAAAAGCCCAAGTTCTTCTGCACGCTTTTTACGTTTGTTCTAACATCGACATGGATCATTTTGAAATACTCACAAGAAAAACATGATACCTGAATCTTAGTACTTCGCTGACACTCGTCAAGTTGTTTAATCAAATATCCAAAGTTTTTTTATTTATTCTTTTTACACCGTCAATCTTATCCTCGTGCTTATAGAGTCGGTATCTAGGTTTTTTAATTTCTTGACGATTTGGTTTTGTTTCTGGATGTTGTACTTCAATAGTTATTTTAGTGACATTATTATTTCTTTTGTTAGTCATACCTTCCTCCTTGTTTCAAAAAAAATTACAATAAGGAAAATTATAATATGAATTATATACAATTTATATACCAAATTTTGCATGAAAAATTGGTATTAAAATAACGGAAATAATTACCTTATTACAATGGTTCACACTTCGTTGAAGTAGAAGCAATTAATTCATCACTTGCAATAAAACAAACCGTCTTAGAACTAATACCTTCTCTTGTTACTCTAATAAAATCACCCCTATCAAAACCATCCCTTACTACTAGACGGACTGTATTTTCGGAAGCATGGCAATTTTTTAATGCCCATTGCATAGTGACAACATCGCTATACTTTGAAATCTCTTTCGGCAATATTCCTTGTCTTGCACAAACAGTTGCTAAATATAAAACTCGGTGAGTCCACGACTGTTGCCAATATCTCCTGAGATCAAAGTGAGGTGCATTATTTAATTTATAAACATATTGAAATCGTTCAACTGCCCAATGATCAAAAACATTATGTCGATGATTCGGATCAACCCATTGTTCTATGGTTTTTCTATCTATAGCTTTATTTTCCATCCTCAATCTCGATACCTTTACGATAAAAATCCATTCTTTCTTCAATCGTTCTACTCACCCAATCGAGTACGGGTTGAGCTAATTGGTAACCTTTATCTTTCTTCACCACTTCATGACGCCAAATAGCGTCTTGTAAAATGTGATCAACTATTTCCTCCCGTCTAACATGTGTCAGATCAACGAGAACTTCTTTCGGACACCATCTATTCTCAACCGTACATTCGGCAAGTTTTAACACGATAATTCGTGAGACAATCCCCCGACTACCCCAAAAGTCTTGCATGGAATCTTTCGGGTTTTCTGCCCGTTTAGAATTATGTATTATTCCTTTTTTTAAAATATGTAATACAGATTTTTTCATTAAACCCCCCTCTCTGAATAATGAATAACCTCTTTAAATATAATAATAATTGATAATGATAATTCAATAAAAATTATTTCGGTAAAATTTTCCACAGTTCACATAATGAATTAAGACCTAATCTTAATATATCTAAACCAGTTCGACTTTTTAAGTTTCTGTTTATAGCCCAGTCTTTAGCGTATTCATTCATACAACATACCGAAAAGATACACTTCCCTAAATCAACACCTAAGTAATTAAATGCTTCATTCATCGTTTGACGAGCAATAATGTTTTTTTCTGATAAATTTTCTATGTTTCCGAAACGAACCTTCTCGTATGATATGATGATTCGTTCCGACCCTCCTGCTCTAATCCAAGTCGTATACATCTTTAATCCTGCATCATACTGACTTTGTGTAATTAAATTTTTATTATAATAGGTGTCTAACACCAAAACATTCTTATTTCTTGCCCTGCGTTTACCTGCTGTCATTGTTTCCTCCAATTCATAATCTCCATGCTGAACGGTGAACGAATTAGGCAATTCATATTGTTCTTTATTCTGATCTTTAGAAGGGGATGCTGATTTCTTCTTCTTCATTTTCAACTTCTCTAATTTCTATTATTCGTGATCCATATAATTCACGCTTTAGATTTAATATTGGTTCTCCTAACTTTTCTAATATGACGGACAACTCACTTACCGAAATGGTAATCTCTTTCGGATAACGGTGTTCTGATACTCCATCTGCAATAATACAAAACACCTCACCAGTTGATAAAACACCCTCCACCATGTTCTTCTGTATCTTCGGTGCATTATTCGCTTCTGCGTGGTCATCAAGTGCTTTATATCCTCTTAATAATGTTTCACCTTCTTCATCTATATCGCCTATGTTATTAAAGAGAGCTTCCCAAAATAATTTATCCTGATTTTTAAACCGACATCGTAAATCCTCATTCACCAGATTATGTAATTGCTGATAACCCCATTTTGTATTCATGGCATTTTCCATTGCCTTTACCCGATGAACAATACTCGGTGTTTTATATTCAATTTTCTTTTCTTTAAAATATCCTAATGTTTTTTTTCTTGTCATTTTAAACACCACACATCCCTTCATCGCAAACTCGTTTGTAAACCACCTTTGTAAACAATGGTGCATCGTTTCTTAATCTTTTCTCCATAATATCTGCATAACTTTTATTTAATTCTATTAGTGTTGCATTTCTTCCTAACCTATCCGATACCAAAGCAGTAGTCCCAGCTCCACCAAATGGGTCTAATACATGACCTTCTTCTGGACAACCTGCCAAAATACAAGGTTCAATCAAGTCTGGTGGATAGGTAGCAAAGTGAGCTTCAGAATAGGGTTTTGTATTGACTGTCCAGACTGAGCGTTTATTGCGTGTCATATCTAAATTTTCAGTATGACCTTTCCATCCTTCTTTACCTATTCTTCCTTTATTACCACCACCATTAAATTTACTTATAGCATCTTCTTTAATCGCATCAGCATCATAGAAATACTTCTTTGACTTGCTCAACAAAAATATATATTCATGGGATTTAGTGCATCTATCTTGAACACTTTCTGGCATTGGATTAGGTTTATTCCAAATAATGTCTTGTCGTAAATACCACTCATCTTCTTGTAAAGCAAAAGCGACTCTCCAAGGTATGCCTACTAAATTTTTACTATAATAACTATCTCCTAAATTTAACCAAACTGTACCATCATCTCGTAACACTCTGCGTACTTCTTTAAATACCTCTACAAGATTAGCAACATATTCTTGTGGTGTTTCTTCTAATCCTAATTGGTCATCTACTCCATAATCTCTTAAAGCCCAATAAGGTGGTGAAGTTACACAAGTATGAAAAGTTTTATCAGACAAAGTTTTTAAAACTTCCCTGCAATCACCATGCAAAATGTTTATTATCATGTTTCAAATCCTCTATAGAGAGAAAGACAACACATCTTTCTCTCTCTATAGAGAGTGAATGTGTTGCAAAAAGTGTTGCTAGTCTGTAAGCGTTTGCCAGTAAGGGTTTGAGGTAGGGTCAAAAGGTCAAAACAACACATGCAACACAACACATTTTTTACAAGTGTTGTTTTGCTTGTAATCGTTGGTGGATATAGCTTTGCGTGCAACACATTAAAAACATACAACACATGGCAACACTTAGAGAAACACATTAAAGTAATCATTTCACCACCCCAATCCACCTTTTACCTCTAGTGTTTTTCTTCCTAATTCGACCATCATTAAATAATCCAGTTAGAATATTTTCGACTCGTTTACGACTTACTTTTTCATAGTGAACTTTTAAATGTTCCATGACTCCGTTTAATAAAGTATTGCCTGAATAACCAAACTGAAATCCTCTCTTTTGTTGTTCAGCAATATCTATAATTTCTTCTATTCTATTTGCTAGTAATTCATTATCTGCTAAATGAACATATTCTTGAGGTAATTCAGCCGATGTTAATAAAGCACCATTCACAAAGAAAAAATCGAGCTTATCCTCATCCGAAGCAGTTGCATAATTAGCTTTTTTGCGTGTTAAAACTCTTTCAAATTCCTCTCCATCTTTGTTTTTTTGTAGATATAATCTTGACCGAACTGCATTATTCCAAGCGGTTGACCCTGCTTCACCCGTACCACTATTCTTTCCCGTTTGACTAGGATGAGCCAGTAATAGGACAGTTACCCCATGATTCACGCAAAATGACCCTAATACATACTTAACAAAATAGTTCACCTGCGATCTATCTATCTCATTTCCACCAAACAAATCGGAAGCAGTATCTAATATTAAAAGTTTCGGTTTAATCTTTGATACGACTTGATTTAATCGTTCATAAAAATCTGTTTTTTGAGGTCTACCCATAATATAATTAACAAGTAAATTATCAAATCCAACTCTCGCCCATAAGTAGAAATTCTCTATTCCTATTCTTAAAGGAAGTGTTTCAAAATACCCTTCCAGTTTTGCTTGTCTTATGTGTAATTCATCAATGTCATCCTCACAAAACAACCCTAATACTTTTCCATGTTCTACTTCTAATCCTGCAAATTTCCTTTTTGTTGCTACGGCAATCGCTAACTGTTGAGCAAGTAAGGTTTTTCCAACTCCACCATCTCCATATAAAGAAGTGACGGACTGAGAAGGAATCCAATCCTGCATCAACCATTCTCTTTCAGGCACTTGTGCTAAATTTAATTCTTTAGCTCTTACTGGTTCACTTTCGGTTTCATAAATATCGTCATCCAGTTCAATTAATTGATCTATTGCCGATTCAGGCACATTGAATTTTTCTCTAGCCGAATTGATTAATTTTAATAAATCAGGATCATTTTCACCCTCATTACAGTAATTTTTTAGATATTTCTTAATTTCATCGTCTGTATATTGCCGAGAAACCATCGAAGCGACTATATCCCTCATGTTAGTATGCCACGCACCATCCTTTACATTCTGAAGCGTTTTTTCTATGTTTACGGTGTTTGTAATAGGATTGAGTGTTGAAATAATATTACTTTGACTAGGATTTTCAAATTTCTTAATAATTTCGTCTGGAGTAATAACTCTATGTCTCTCAGGAAAATAATTTAGTTGAGTCAATTCATGTTGCCGACCTTCTTTAATACCCCAAGCGACACTTCCTGCGACTCGCATTAATCTCGATATATTTGTAATACTCGGATCACCACCTAATGTGCTTGCTATAACAGAATTATATTTTTTAAAACTATCTTTGTTTATAATTGGTTCTTCTAAAAACCAATATGTTTGACCTCTCAAATGAGGTATCGTTCCCGTTGCACAACTTAAAGGTGGCATTAAATCTTTTGCTGTATAAATTCCTTTAGCATTTTCAACAGCACCATCATCATCTAAATCTAAAAATAAATGGTGGCACTCTAAAACATCTTTATCACTTGATCTTTTATATCGGTTTGCTTCAGCATTTCTTAAAGCAACACCAAAATAAATATTAACATATTCTTCTGAATTTTGAGCAACAGCATAATCGGTTGCTTGCTCTATTTGATTTAAATCAAAAAGATTAGCTAAAACGGGAGACCCTTTTTTATTAGTGGCTGAAATCTCCAGTAACCCTTCAGAATTTATATCCTTGTAAAGAGTATGTAAAAATTTATAAATCGTATCGTTATCAGGTTTCAATATATTCTCCAAGTTTACTATCTGGGAGCAGGAGAAACGAGGAGGTAAAAGACCTACTCCCAGATTTGTCAGGCAACGAAAGGAAGAAAAGTTTGCCTGCTTCAATCAGCTAAAAATTCTTTTTTGTAGAATTTCCTTCGCTTGATTGAGGAGTTGCAACGGTATGAGGTAGAGGTTTCACCTCATCCGATTGCTGACTTACCTCTGCTGATCCGTTTTGCATGGGAGCTATTTCCGAATCATCACTAGGTAAATCAATCTCGATTTCTAATAATTCAGGAGGTGGTGCTTCAAAACCTTCAATATTAAATTCTGGAACATACAACCTTCCATGTTTTGATTTTATTTCTTTGATGTTTTTAATTTTTACTATTGGAAGTTCATTTGTGTTTTTATTCTTCCACTCATTATAAATGCTTGATATTTCGCCTTTTACAATTTCAGCAGTTGAAGAAAATTCATACGTTCCACCCATAACGGAAGGTGAATGAACTAAAACAGTAAATCCACGTTTAAAACCACCACCCATATTTTCCGAAGGTTCGGATAATGACTTGTCATATACTTTTTGAGGTGGTGAACTGGAGAAATCAAATTGACCAGTTTTAATACGTTGAAAATCAAACATCCCAGAAAATTCATTAGCTTTTACTGGTACATCCTCTCCATCAACTCTTTTACTTATCGTTCCATCTTTTGCATTATATTTAATGTAAGGGTTGAAACTTCCCCCTGCGTTCTCACTTAAACCTAAATTTAAAGTCATGTTTTTTGTCCTTATCTATTGATTAATATTTATTGTAAATCACTCCGACTTTTCGCACTTGCTCGTCTTTCCACGCCCAAGATGAATAATTTGGAATGATGTGTTCAGCGACTATTGAAGGATTATCTGATACTGCTAATAGTCGTTCCATTCGTGTTAATATTCCACGAATCTGGTTGAGCCATTTATCAACGTCAGTCAGTTCATAAAAAGCAAATTTCTTTGGAGTTACATAAGCAAAGACCATTCTAAAACCCGTACTTTGTGCATAAATCGCACCTTGTCTTGCATGACTATCAGGAATAGAAGAAGGTAACCGTAGGGTCGTTTTTATGTCTACAATGGTATTAATTTGATTAAATAATAAATCTATATATCCAATAATTTTTGGAAATCCATTTATAATTAATTGTGTTGAATGTTGATTTCTTGGATTGTCCGCCATTAATGGTTTGCCATAGTCGGCAAGTGGATCAATTAGCTGTTCATACATGAGAGGAATATTTTCTCTTTCACTCTCTTTATTTTTATCAGCGACTAATGCCATTAGTTTATCGTATTCAGCTAATCCTATGTCGATACAATCTTTGTCATTTAAATCGTGCATTAATTTAGCAGTAATCGCCTTTTCTACTGCTTGCCCTCTACTTGTAGCCGAATTGCCTTGAAATGGTGGCATCGCATTTATTAACTTTTGTAATACCCAATAATTAGGACATTCATTCATCGTATTTATTTGTGACGGTGATAACCATTTCACTTTATGTTTTTGGTAGGGATTCATTATTCTTTTATTCCTTTAGCTTCAGCCACACAACTGACATAACCTGCAATGTCTATATGAGTGTCTGGATTTAGTGAGTCATTTTTCAATCGTGCAATTTTCATTAGGAGAAGAATTTCTCCTGCTTGTCCTGCATTGAACATTGTGCCGAACTTCCAGTTCAAAAGTTCAGCAAAATCTTTAAAAAACTTTTCTGGTTTTCCATACCCTTTCTCTAAAACAGATTTCTTTGCTCCATCTAAAATCCATTCTCTAGTGGTATTAAATCTTTGCTTGCTATACTCCATGTTTTATTTCTCCATTTTTTTTAACGTAATCTAAAAGAAACAAGGCATCTGCTTGATGGTCATCCGAAACATTCCATCCTCTGTCTTTTGCTTGATTAACTAACTTGCCCTGCTTCACTCCTGCATGACGTTTAATAGTCATTCCATGCACTTCCATGTGTGCGACTTCATTTTTATGAGCAACGACCTTACTCATGTTTGCAAAAGCCATAAGATAATCAGAACTCTTTCCACGAAAAAAAGGTTTTTCTATGACGATTGTGAAAGGTTTTATTTCTTTTATAAAACGATCCAACCACTCACAAAATTCCACCCACCGTTCTATCTTATTTTTATTAATAAATTCTATTGAACCAAATTCTTCATCTTTAAAACCATACGCCCAACCCGTAATCGTACCCTGATCTAATGCAAGTATCCTATATTGCGTGTCGGACATTTTAATGACTTCACCCATTCTTAATGATCCCGACACGAAATATTCGGACTGTTACATTATCAGGTGACATCCAATAACGAATATCACAATCAGAACATTTATAATGCTTGCTGTTTTTAGGTTCTTTTGTGGTTTCAAACTTCAAACCACAACGACATGTATATCCTTGTGTTTTATTTTCTGTTTTTTCTTTTATCATTAAATTAACTTTTTTTTATTTTATAGTTGCGTTTATTTTCTGTTTAAGCTATTTATAATATGAAATCTAGTTGTAGAAAAACTGTTTAATAAAAAGAAAGATATAATTATGAACAAAATTAAATACAAAATGATAGATAACTTGGGAGAGTATGATGTTTACTATGCACCAGTAAGCAAATATTATGGGGATAGACCAATAATCTCTTACCCTTACTCATACAAAAGTGTATCACACCCAGAGTATAGCATTGAAGCAGTTAGAACATTAGTTTCAGTTCCAACAAGTAGAGGATATGGTGTGTTGACTGTAGAAGATATAACTAAGGGTTACACCAAAGATGATATAAAACCATCTACTGTTAAACCAGTATATGAGTATGTGGTTATTAAAAATGGGAAAGCTATTACAGAAAATATAAAAACTGTAAGAGAATGTAAAAGTATAATTAAAAACTTAATAGAAGAGCAAATATAATGAATTTAAAAAAATTTAATAACTTAGCCAAAGAACATAACCTTAAATTAATTCAGGGTAACGGTTATTTATTTTGGGATTATATTGATTCTAGTTTAGTCGAGGACTTTAACCCACCACCAAGTATTTATGTCGCCAAGTTTAACCAACTGCTTTTAAGCTACAAAAATGATAACAGACCTATCTGGGAGATAGAATTAGAAGATGCTATTAATCATATTAAACAAGAAAAAAAATAATAATGGAAAATGAATCAGACAAAAAACTAAAAGATGAATTGAAAGAATATTTAAAGACGGAAGGTATTTCTATTCCGAAATTTTCTGCTGATTGCTTCTTGCCGAATGGTAAACCATTAACCATTACCACCCTTTATAGGCAATTTGACAAAACACATACGAATATGAGTGAGAAAATTCGACACGCTTTAACAAACCATGAAGGTTTTAAGAAGTTTCGTGAAAATAAAGAGAAAGTATCAGGCGTTAGAGAGGTACGGTTGATTGGATTAGCTAGGAATGGTGTTATCATACCCCCCACCGTTGATTCTTCCTCTACGATGAGTTTTGAGAACACTAAGTTAGATGATAATTCACATTTCTGTATTGATCAGCATCCTGAATCGCAGGATTTAAGTATGATCAGTCTGAAACCACTCTTTAAGAAAAAAGAAACTTCCCCTACCCTATGTCATAATTCAATGGTTTATGTCACATTAAAGATGGACTGGTATAAACATAATCCAACCCTTCTTAATGTCACCGATGGACAACTGCCTGCGGTTGAAAAAGATTCGAGGGTTATTAGTAATTTTAGATTTCAACATTTCACTAATTTTTACGGTCATTTTGAATTTTTAGATAAACAATTACATGATACTGATTATGTCGATAATAAAGAATATTTTGAATTAAATTTATTACTTTCTTTATTACCATTTAATTCAGTAATTTTATTTCCTCTTAAAGCGATAAATACAATCCACCGAATAGATTTAATGCTTGAGCCAATTTATAATCAACGGAAGCAACTAGCCGAAGTTTTAAAAGCAACAAAAACAAGTGCTATCTGGTCTAATGAAATAGAGGATCAATTTGAAACATTCATAAGTATTAAATATGCAGGATTATTAGATACCGATTCAGCAAAAATCAATGCCGATAAAGTTATCGGGAGAGATAGATTTTATAGACTATTAGATGAATTATTTGCAGGAACAAGTTACAAAGAAACACAATTTGATAATGCTATCCACCATCTTAAAAATTCTGACCCTACTTTTATGTTTGATGCTTTAGAAGAAGCAAGCATGGATTCTCTAGCTTTTATTAGAGCAAACGATGATTTACCAAAACCTGCGTTAGATATGCTTAATAATAGACTTAAAATATTAAATAGAATTAGAGATGATTGGTTTGCGATTCTTAAAGATTGGAAACTGGCGTTTAATTCTCATTGTCAGATGCAGATTGAAATGGGTTCTGAATGGAAAGGAAATATAAAAAAGAGGACAACTACGCATGGGAAGAAAGTGAGTAAAAAATGAGATATAATAAAGGTGAAAAAATCACCATAACTAAAAGGATGCGAGAATACGCAAAGACTGTTGAACAAATTTGTTTATCTGAAAAAAGACATTGTTCAGAAAAGGAAATTGCTGAAAAACTTAATATTACTCAGCAGTCTGCACACAACTTAAAAAAGAGATGTTCGGATGCGAACTTAATTGATTATGTTATTGGAACAAAATGTTCAATGCGACCATCTAATTTTAAGACTAACAATATACCTGACAACACATGAGGAGGTGATTTATATGAAAGGTATAATCGGAATGTTTATTGGTGCAACATTACTAGCAAGTTGCAGTTCTTATGAACCCGTTGCCGACTTACGAGCTTCTAAAGACGCACATTTATTTCAACGTGACGTTTATGAATGTGAAAGATTAGCTTTAGATGCAGGCGGTTGGTATGAATGGTTTCCGTTACAAGCGAAATCTGACTATTCAGTCATGGTTGATAGATGCTTGAAAGGTCGAGGTCATTCAATTATTTCAGCCAATAGAACATAATAAAGAGGATTAACAATCATGGGAGATTGTAAAGATGGATTAAGAGATGGAAATAAAAATATTAGATGTGACAACTCTAGCGAAAAAGTGGAGTTGTAGTGAAAAGACCATTTATAGAAAAGTTAAGCAAGGTCTTATTCCACATTTTAGAATAGGTCGAAGTGTCCGATTTAGGACAGATTTAATTAAACTTTTTGAAAAAGGAGAGATTGAAAAATGCCAAGACCTAAAAATAAAGACACCATCCAGTACAAAAATTGGATTGCAACAAAACGATTTGAAGGAGTCTATTATGCCAGAAACACTCAGGCAACTTCCTCCACGTCAGTTAGCTTATCTACAAAATCTCAAGAAGTCGCAACAAGAGAATTAATTAGATTAGCTGAAGCATCTGTCGATTTGAATTATGACTCGCCTACTGCTTGTTGCGGAGAATTACTCAATGATTGGTATGCTTGGATGGTCAATAGAGGTGGTGATACACGAAATTATAAATCAGCTCTCAAAGTGTTAAAACCTTTTTTTAATCGTATTCACGCATTAGATTTTACCGTTGAAACTGGTTATAGACACTTAAATAACTATAAAGAGTTGAGATTGAGAGATGGTGTAACACTCCAAACCATAACTAAAGAGATAAGATATTTATCAGCTTCTTTGAATTATGCAAAAAGTGGTATTGATCCATATTTTAAAGGTTTACAAAAACCTATAAAATTAAATGGTGGAATAATCAAATTTTTTGCATTTGCTAACGATAACAAAAGAAATTTTGTTTTAGAACCAGATCAAGCTGAAGAATTTTTATCTGAATGTTTAAAGCTTACTGTTAAAAATGGAGTTTCTAGATTTAGAGGAACGGAAGAAGAAATAAGACGAGCTATTCATTTAGCAACATTATTAGGTTTATTAATGTCTGCTCGCTTAGGTTCTATTTTAGATTTAAAATGGGATCGAGTTTACGATAACTCTATTGACTTTCATAACCCTGAACTAGAAGGAAGAAGAAAAAGGAGACCTCATAATGCTATTCCATCCGAACTCAGACCGTATTTAGAAGAAGCTCGTTCTGTAGCTAAAACTGAATATGTTATTGAGATTGGTGGAAAGAAAGTAACTACTGGAAAGTTTAGCAGTTGGTTTAGAAAAGCAAGAGAAGCTTCTGGTCTTTATGATCGAAATCGACCTGAACATGAAAGGTTTACTTTCCACTCCTTAAGGCACACCTCTGCGACATATCTAAGACGAGGTGGATTATCAATAGAAAGGGTTGCTGATTGGTTGGGTCATTCGGACTCTAAAATTACTGCTGAGATATATTCTCACGCAAGTCCTGAACATCAAAAGGAAGAATCCGAAATTGCAGGAAATATTCTCAGGAATAGACCTTTAAAAGTCTTTTCTAGAGAGAGTAAAATTGCAAATACTCCAGTCCAAAAGAGTCCTCAGAAGTTCTCTAAAGTACAAAAATTGCAAAAACCTTTAGAGCAAAACTTCCTAAAAAACACTTTAAAATCAATAACTTAAGACGAATATATTCTGGTATCCCCTATGCGAATTGGGATACCAGAATTCCTTTATAAATCAATTACTTAACCCCTAGAGTTTTTGCAAAGTTTTTGCAATTTCATGTATTGTTCTTTATTAATTAGGCGTTTCGGTTCGATTTGTACTAGGCATACCAATCGAACTACCCATTTCCCCCATCCCGTCACAATTCATTTTCGGATAACTTTGACCCCTTAATCGACATAAACAATCCGTATCATCTATCAAACATGGATGCTTGCCACATTGACAATTTCCATTGCATCTACATACGTTCTTCATAATTTCTCCATTGGTAAATTTTACCTAAGTTTTTTTCCTAGTTTTCTGCGACTTTTTTAAATTTTTTTATAAAAATATTAAGAATATTTATTAAAAAATGGCTCGTTTCTGCGAGTCAAGTACTTTTTTTTTCATAAAAAATGGCGGAAATCTGCTATTTATTTTTTCAAAATGGCTAAAAATGGCTCAAAACTGCCATTTTTCAAAAACCAATATGTTATAATAGTATTAATAAAGCAAAAAGTACGCTTTATGCTGTTTGACATTGTAAATAAATATTGTGTTTGAGTTGGTAGTAACTCTGCCCTATGCCAGTTGCATAGGAGAAAAGGAGTCTACTATGGTAGCAACAAACGAATACAAGCGCATTAACTCAATTTGGGTTAAAGCCAAAGAAGAAGGCACACTTCTTTTATCCGATCAAGAGCTTATCAGAGCTTTTAAAAAATTATATTTTAAAGCAATGAAAAAAGGTTGGAAAAAGAAAATACTTATAACAAGTGGTAATAGACACACTTGGTATAATTGGTCAAAAGGTGCTTGGGTAATTAATCCCAAACGAGATGATGGTTATAATGGGTTAAAAGGTTTAACCCATGCAGTATCTCATTGGTGTAATTATAAATTATACCCTAATGATAAACCTCATAGTGATAATCAGTTTAATTTAGAACTAAGATTAACTAACTATGCTTATGACCAGAAATGGCATTTAGGTTTATTAAGAAGAAAAGGGTATTAGCCGAAACTAATACCCTTCAATATCTAACTCATTACAAGTTACTACCATCTTAAACACAATGTTTATCTATTGTCATTAAAAAATATATTAATTATTCTGACAAATCGCTTCCCATTTCTCATTATGATTTAGTAATTGTTCAATAGTAAAATCCGACAATCTATCTTCCGAAGAAATGTAAATTGGTTTTGCTATTAAACAATAACTATTCGTAATCTCTTTTCCATTGTTGACGCATCCTGCTACGATGATCAGAACGACTGCGTTCAGCATTACGCCTTTCCACTTGTTGAGCCAATGCAACATCATCCAATATCCTTCCCATGTCATCTGCTTGATTTGCTTTTTTGGATAATCTAGCAAGCATAAAGTTACTCACTAGATCAACCAACGGTTTAATCCAGTTAAACCATGATAACATTTTAATCGTCTGCTTCGTGAGCAGGATCATTCATTACCATTGCCAATAGTCCACAAATACCTGCGACCACTATAACGATTTGGTTATAAAGATCAGTACTCATGCCAAAAGCAACAGCAATAGCAGAAAATCCTGCCCATGAACTAGGTTCTTTAAAACGTCTGATTATCATATTCAACATTAATAACTCCATATTGCTACTCTGGGTTTTAAATCCAGATGAATAAATCGGGATTTACCTTCTTTTTGGCAAACCCCAATACCAGAAAAGTTATGCTTTAGAGCTAATTTGACTAAATCATAACTATCCATACCTGCGTTGCACTTAACATCGCAAGCCACTCCTTCAGTATGCGACCCCCCTTTTAACTTTTCAGCTTCGACTGGATGCGTGTTATGCCGAAACCCACTTGTTATAATCATGGGTCGGTCATAATCCATCCGTAGCAACGTCAGTCGGTCTAAAAAGTATTTTTCCATTTCACATAAGTCAGTAGCCGAACACCGAAACTCAAATTCTGAGAAATATTTGTAATCATTCCAATTTATTATGCTTCATTCTCCCTAAACACATTTTCCAACTCTCCACATTGCTATGTAAAAGAAAATCTTGCGGTTCTATTCGATAGGTTTTCGCCTTTTGTGCTTCCTCTGGTGTAATAAATATTATTCTTTCTAGTGGTAAACAGACCAAAGCAAATATGTCAGCATTTTCATTAGATAAATTTTTTCCTCTTTTCACAAAACTATATGTATAGGTATTTCTTTTTGGTTCTACCTTATCTCTAGTTTTTACCTGAACACGAATAAGCTTCTTTTTATCTATCGCAATAATATCAAAATCCTCACCACCAACGATGCGTGGCGAATAACCAAATAATTCCAAGTAGTAAGCAGTAATAAATTCACCTGCTCTACCGATGTATAAATTTTGAATATAATTTATCCTTTAACAAAAAGAGCCATAATAGAAGCGAGTAAACAAAAAGTTGACCCCATTATTAAATGCTCTAATCGTCTAACTCGGAATGAGAGTTGATTGAGTTCTTTCTCTACTGCTTTTGAACGAACTGAACATTCTTTTAAATGTATATTTAGCTCTTGAGCAACCTCGCTTACTTTTGTTCTAGTCATGATTTTCTTCCATATTTTCTTTCCACTAATTCAGAATATTCACCTTGCCCTACCAGACAACTATTACTGTTAGGGTCAATTCTTAAAACACTCCACCTTCCCTTTTCATCCATATACACCTGATTTATGGTTGTCTGGTCGTTATTTAAACCACGCCACACGACATGTTGACCCACACTCGCAAGTGCTGTTTCAAAATGATCTAATTTCATACATGGGTTGCTGTAAGATTTTTGTGTAATAATAATAATAAAAAGAAAAAATAAAATCAGACTTAACCAAAATATTGATTTCATTCTTCTAATTCACTCCAATTATACAAATTCAAAGCTTCTAATTCTTCAATACTTTTTGCTTTTTTAACTTGTTCTTCCCATTTGGAAGCATCTTTTCTAATAGCATCACGCCACTTTTGAATTTTTGCAGGAACTTCCTCACCAATATCAGCTTTTCTGATATACCAATGGTCGGTACTGGATAACATTTGCATTTGTTTATTTTTAATATCATTAATTAAAGTTGATACAACTCCAAGATGAATTTCCTGCTTGCCAGTTCTTTGATTTTTAATAGGTTTGTTATTTGCATCAACAGCAAGTCGATCATCTAAACTCTTTTTTGAACCAGTCCACTTCCCTTCAGCATCCCAAGAATTATTATAAAATCGACTATCTTTTCTTTTTTCCTGCGTGATCTCTTTTGCTTTTAATTTTTCAACAATTCCATCCATCATTGTCCAATTATTAGGATATTGATAATCTTTATAAGTAAACCCTTTTCCTGCTTGTATTTTTTCTTTGTTTGGTAAAATATAAACCGTCATTTTAATCTCCTATAAATTATTTTGTGCATTAGCAAATCTGAAAATTGAACCAGTAGATGTGATTTCAAGAGTATTGCTACCAGAAGTGTTATAACTAGAACTAGAAGTTCTTAATTTTAGTCCATTCGCAAGCTTATCTGCATCTGTTCCAAATCTAATTGTATTTCCATTGATAGTTCCTGCTGTCGGAACTCCTCCTAAAAAAACAATAGCTCCATCTGCGTTTCCGTTTCCCGTAAAAGTTGTCGAAGTAGTTATTGGTGCATCTGTCGTATCAGTTGGGTCATCCCCTGAAAGGTTACCTGCACAAAGAGCTAAATGTCCTGAAAGTGGAGAATAGAAAAAATTGCCATACCCATTTTCATCTGCATTTCCTCCTGCTGTTTTATTTCCTGCAAAAGTTCCATCTTGTCCAAAATTAAATACTCCAAATGTACTTGCATCACTAGCACCTCCTACTCCAATCCAAGGAAAATATTGTACTGTTGCTGATATTGCATTGGTAAATAATAGTATATTATTATAATAGACTTTTATTTCATTATCATCTCTGTTTACAGCAACACCAAGGATAGCATTATCTGTTGTTCCTATATCACCTGAACCTGCTGATCCTACTCCTGCTATTCTTTTTCTTGCCTGATATTCACTACCGACATATTGAACATAGTCGATTGCATAACAATTACTATCTCCTTGTCCACCTCTACTAGAAGTTAAATCCACATCTATGCCATTTATACCCGCTAACACTTGCATAGCAGAACCCACTTTAACATACATCTCGAAATACCATTTGCCACTCAAAGGAATTTCAAAAGTACATATTGCTCCTCTTTGATTAGTTCCGCAGTCAAACTTTAGATTTCCTTCATCTAAAGCTGAAAGATTTGTATCTTTTTTTAAAGGATTAACAGTACAGAAATTTCCACCGTTCCCATCACTTGATGAATAAGTCGGAGAGTCTGACATTTGATCTGAAGTTGCAAATCCAGATGTACTCCAGTCATTATTATTACCTGAAAAGTCCTCTCCAAAATCACTAGAATTGGTAAATTTTAACCAGAATCCATTATTACCAAATGTAAGCCCAGAAGGGTCTTTGGGAATCCAGACTCCATCTTTAGTTTCACCAAAATCTGATATTGATGCTGTGCCATCAATACAAATAAATTCAGCCATATAACCTGAATAATAAGCAGTAGAATTATATTGATACCTGCCTATCTCATTAGCGTAACCATTCATCCCCCACGATGAGTCCATATTATCAGGTGGTAAACCATCACCATAATCAATATTCCAATAAGTAGAATCACCTGCTGTCCATAAATCACCGTTATTATATATTTTTAATTTATCAGAACCAGATTGAGTTGAGTCTAAAATCATAACCACATGTCGCCATGCAGAAGGGTCTCGTGCATACGCCACACTTCCTGCATCATCATTGCCATTGTCCATATAATACATTATTGCATGTGCATCTGAATCATACCTTGCTCCTACTGCTAAACACATAAGATAACTTTGTGCTGAAGAAGCAACTATTTCCCATGTTCCATCCATTTTATGTCCTTTGACCCAAACTGATATTGCAAATTTTTTATCACTAGTTCCCGCAGAACCCCATGTTTTAGTTAGTACTGAGGATGAGCCATCAAATCGGACAGAATTTTCTATGTTATAATCATAAAAATCTGCTGTTGCTGACGGTATGTTGCCACCTATTCCAAGTATTGAACTCATATTATTATCCTATGTTTAATGAACGACCAATTTCATACATATTTGTTCCATTTGATAAGAACACTAATACATCTATTGCACTTGCTGTTGTCGTGAGGGTTGGAGCAGTTGCACTAGACCATTTAAAAACTGCGTTCCATGTCGGTATTCTTGAGCCACTTCCATCCTGAACAACTTTCAACACATAACATGCACCATCAACTTGATTAGTTGGTGCGCCAAAAGCTCGGTTACCTCCGAGTGTGACCGAAGTTACTTGGTTGATGCTTGCATCCCAAGCAACCGTTGCTGAATCAGTTAATGTTGTAGCGTTGAAGTTTTGTGTTTTAGTAAATTCACTTGCAATATCAGTTGCACAATTTGTATTTCCCGATGCACTTAAAGTGAATAAATTCGTTATCGTGCTTCCATTTGTTGCTACGATTTTAAAAATATTATCACCAGAATCATAATAAAACATTCCTGCGACTAGTGAAGAAGGGTCTGATCCTCCTGAGTTGTTTGATTGAATTGCTGAAAGAACATTGTTCAAATCACTACGAACTGTTGCTCCATCTGCATTTGCAATATTGTAATCATGTTGAGCCATTTATACTATCTCCGATGCTGAACAAGCTAATGTTGAAACTTGAATGTTGTATGCTTCATCCGAACTGGATAAAGCGAGTTTAAATTGAAATGCCCTTGCGTATTCTTCCGTTGCCATAAATTGTTTCCAATCCGACCACGTTGGACTTGAGGTAGGGTCATCATTGGTTGTCCTATAATACGGAACTGCATTGGCATTAGCAGTTGCCGTACCGTCAAAAGATTCCCATGAGTCTATATTCGTTGCTCTGGAATCAATCTGGTCTAGTTGATTAGTGACATTCGCCACCACATTTGAAGTTAAACGGACTCTCTTTTGAGTAGTTTTATCAATTCCCGAAGCAAAAATATAAGTGCCTTCATCATCAATTCCACCTATAAAATCAAAATCAGTAATTGCATCAAAATCGCTAACACTATCTAGTAATCCACTTCCATCGAGTTGGAGTTTATCATCGTCTGTCACCATGACATCTGTTTTTGTGCCACTAAAACTAGGACTTTCTGTAACCGTACTGGTATTTCCAAAAGCTATTACCGTATGACCTTCTGTAGTAACCGAGGTTGCTGTATCAGAAGCAATCCCACTACTATCAACTGCTTTTGCTAAATATGTACCTTGTAATAATGGGAGAGCCACCTGCGTTGCTGTACCTGCAACTGCTTCTCCTATGTTTATACTTCCTTGCCACGTTGCACCACTTGTTGCAGGTGCATGTCTAAATCGTATCTTACCACCAATTTTAACATCTAAATCGGTCACCTGATCCCAATTTAAAATGGCAATTCCACCTAAACTTTCCAGACTAAGATTTGCGATTGCACTTGGAGCAGTACCTAAACCGAATATCTCTTGTTGATGAGTAGTATATGCTGAACGAACCCCTAATGATGAAATGCCACGAATACGAAAATCATATACTCCCGATGCAACATCTAAAATTTCAGCACTAGTCGCTTCCGTTCTTGCTAACCGATTATATGTTGTTTCTGTTGTTAATTTATATTCAACTTCATATTCTTCAACAAAAGCATCTGGACTTGCTACCCACGATATAACTGCTTTCGCTTTTACCCCTGCTCCATCTCTAGTAATATATAATGATTCAGTAATCGTTGGTGTACTTGGTGCTGTAATACTTATTGGATTTGGTAAATTAGTATTATCTTTGACAAAAGCTGTTTCTTCTGCATCCCAATCATAAACACTAGAAGTGATTTCTCTAACATCTAAAATTACTTCATCTGTTTCTGTTGCAATATTAGCGTTCCATCCTGCTACTTCAAACGTCTTTGCCGACCACCCTAGTCGGGTATTAGTGATCTGAACCGTATCTCCCACAGCTAATTGAAAAGCGTTCAAATTACAAGGAACGACAGCACTTATCTGTTGTCTGGAACGATATAAAGCTATTTTAGCCAATCGTTGTGCTGTCGGACTTGAATTGGTAAAAGAAAGTGGCATGTCCACAAATATTTCTTCATTATTATCCTCTGCTTTAAAAGTATCACTCTTAATAGGTGGATAATCAGTTGGAACGTAATTAGTTACTTCTCCGAGAAAAGTTCCTTTTACTGCGTTGAATTGATCCCTTCTTGAGGTCTTTGTTGTTACCTGAATAGCACCAGTTATATCTTTTTCTGTCAGCGTTACAGTCGGTGTACTATATGAAGCAACTTTTAAATTAAACTTACCTCCTGCATACGATAAAGTTCCACCACAACTTGAAATCAAATCCTCTATAATTTGCTTCGGTGTCTGACTGCTATCTATAATTCCATTTGCGGTATATCTTTTTTCAGTTCCACCAGTTGCTAAATTCACATTCTCGTCACATGTGTTTGCACAACTTGTTATTAAATTGGAATTGACTTCTAAATCAGAACAACCCAATCCAAAATAAGTTTCTTTTAAATAGTCATTTATGACTAAAGCAGGATTTGTAGAATATACAGTTGTAGTCGTTCTTGGATCATATATTTTTTTACCTTGAACTAGACAACTTATATTCGGAATACCGTTTGGATATAAATCATTATTAAATTTTAATCGCACATAAAGATAAGCAATACCTCTTAAACGATGATCTGTTGTCCATTTACCATCACTTTCAGCAACTAAATCTGCGTCAGCGTCTTGGGTATCTGTACCAAGATGTTTTTTTACTCTAGCGTAACCTTCAAAAGTTCCAGTTGCTTCACCATCTCCATCGAGTGGAACTTCTTGATCATCAAAAAATATTGCACCTAAAGAATTAACTTCATGTCCTGCCATCGCATAAATAATATGCATATATTCATTATTATCTGTTGATTCTAAAAATACGACTGCTCCACCAGTCTTTACTTCTCCATATAATAATTGTCTTGCCATTATTGGTTGTCGAATGTTTAAAATGCGACCACTAGCTCTTTGATCAAAATTTGGTAATTGAGGTTGGCTAGGTTTCGGAGACAGAGCTTTAGAAGCCAAACTTAAAACAACATTAATCGCAAAAGATTTGATTGCATAAGAAGCTATTGCTGACGCTGTAATCGAACCCATTATATATGCACCTGCGGTGGATGCGACTGTCGCAACAACTGCACTTACTATGACGGGAGGCATTTTATAAAACCTTCCAAGCTACTTTACTGAGTTGCATTGGTAAAAAAAACAAACCCACAAAAGACACACCACAAAATTGAGTGCCAAGACAAATCCCGATTGCATCGCCTTCTTCTGTCTTTGTATCGTACAAAACAACATCTCCCTTTTGTGCTAAATTTTTGTCTATTCTCGGTAAATACTTATCTATTAATTTTTTATAATCTCCCTCTGCTTCAATCTGCAAAGCTCTATAAGCACCGAATCCAGTTGTGTATCTGTTAACTGCTTCAGGACATAAAACATCACCCTTTAAAGTCTTATAAACACGATTAACAAACTGCATACAATCATGCGTTCCGTACTGAAATTTTAAATCCCTTGATTTATCTATTTCTTCTTCAAATTTTGACCAATTCATTAATTACTGCTTCGACCCCATGCAATCGGCATATCTTGCAGATCAACAACAAAATCTAATCCTTTGTCATTCGGGTATAATGATTTTTGATTTTCAGATGTGTATCGCCAATCTCTAGCTCGTTCTAAATCAATTAATCTTGATTCTACTGTCATTCCTATTGCCACCGTTCCTGCTCCGTCATCAATAGTCATAACATCCATTAAACCAGTAAAAATAGGATAAGGATCAGCGACTACTGCTCCCGAAGAAAGACATCCAAAATAAATAATACATTTTCTGTTTTGATAATTTTGTGAAAGAGCAATACTCACCATGTCAGTCGGAATACCACTTAACATAATTTTTGCACCTTTAGCTTCAACAGCAGATGTTTCTTCCGCAGGAGAAATAGACATAAGTGTTCCCGAACCAGTATATGTATCACCATCAATCGTTATCTCATTATAACCAGTCCACAATCTCACATCTCCAGTTTGAAATGCCATTCGGACTGCCATAAAAGGTTGCAAAGAAGTAGAAGTTAATTGCGTATTAAATGCTGTAGTTATATCTCTACTCATAATGCTTCCTCACAAGCGAAAGTAAGACCATAGATTGCTATGACATCAATACTCCAATTTGTATTATTATCATTCAATCGCCAGACACCTTTTGCACTACTGACGGTAACGGTTGCATCATCATCTGGAGAAGTTCTTAAATCTGGAAATATTTCAACGGTTATTTCGCCTGATCCATTACTATCGGCATCATCTAAAACTTTATATAAGCGAGTAGAAGTTCCCGTTCCTAAAGAAATATAATCACCTGCTTTTAAATAACCAGTTGCACTTGCAGGAACACCATCAATAGCTAAACTTGAACCCGTTTGACTTGCACCGTTTACCAATGGCGTTCCTGCTGAACTACTAGCCGACCCTCTGGGAGTTGCACCATTAGGATCACCCATTAAAAAAGTTCCGTATTTTCCTTTTAATTTTACTAAAAAACTAATCCATTCTTCAGCATTTTCTCTCTGCATTGAAGGAAGTGTCACTTCTGCTTCCCATTTTTGACCTTCATATTTATAAACCTGCTGTGCATAAGTGAATGGACTTGCTGATATACCGACTGTATTTACTGCTCTAAAATTAACATTTTTAATTCCTGCAACACTTGGTAGAGATAAGGGATAACTAATAGCCATTAAACACCTCATACGATTCAATATTTTTTAAAATAAGTTTTTGAACACATAGTTGACTAATTGGTCGATGAGCTATGTCTGGTATTATTTCTCTTATAATAGAAGTCATTTCTTCGACTTTCATTATACATTCTTCATAACTAACTGGTTCGGAATGAATATATCTTTTTATTTCATCCATATTTGAACAATCAGTTAAACAGAAAGAAATTATAGCGTAATACAACAACATTAGCTTATTGCTCCTCTTGCTTTAGCATCTGCTACTGATTGAGTTGTCATAGCTGATATTTGTGGCATTAAAGCTACGATCTCTGCTCTGACTGTCTGACTGACTCCAGTACTGATATTAAATATGTTTTGAACGGTAACTCCACTTGCTCCATTTGGAATAATTTCACCCGATGTGTTTGGAACGAATAATTCTGCTCCTCTTTCTCCAACCATATATGCTTTATTTGCACTTACCGAGCCACCATTTGCTCGCAAACCACCAAATCCAGTTCCAGTCCAATCTGTTCTCGTACCTCCGCCAGTCGATAAAACTGGTGAAGAAGTTGATCCCCCTCCACCCATAAAAGCATTAGATAAAATATTAAAACCAAACTCAGCTATTTTCGATGTTGCTTGTCGCATCATCATCCGTTGAATGTCTTGTAAGATAGAAATTGCCATATCTCTGAAAGCTTCTTTAGCAGTTTTAGTTTTCCATGTGATAGCGATCAAAGAATCCTCAACCCTTTTCATTGCTGAAACGGTTTGATTTTGTAAAACCATATTTAAATCTGTAAATGCTTCTTTAAACTTAGTAATAGGTTGAGCATCATATAGCTTGATGTGTGCATCAAAAGCGTGTGAGTATTCATTAGTGGCTCTTGCTACTGCTACCGTTACATTTCGTAAGCTCTCTCGATCTCTTGCCATTCTTTTTTCATGGTCGTTTAAAACAGTAATATGAGCTTCTAAAATTTCAATTTCTTTTGTTAAATCTTTGATTGCATCTTCTGAATTATGAGAATGTTTGCTTGTACCATCCAACATTCTTCCTAGACCTTCAGTACTGTTTGTCAGTTGATCTTGATGTGTTTTTAGTTGAGCTTGAGCAACTCGTAATCTACCCATCAACACTTCTTGTTCAGTTAAAGGTTGTGTTAATCGAATTATAGCATTTAAAAAACGATCTAAATGAGGTGCGATTTGAAGAATTGCTGTTTGAAACTTTGTTGTTAAAATAGTCGTTAATCTTAACATGCTATCATTTACATCTTCTGCATTTCTCAACAAATCTTCATCAAAGACAAGACCTAGTTCTTTTGCTTCTTTGCGAAATTCATTTAAACCTTGTGACCCTTCACGCATCATATTCACTAAAGCAACACCTTCAGAATCAAATCCTTTAAATGCCATCCTTAATCGTTCAGTATCACTTTCTGCGTTCATAATAGCGTCAGAAAAATCATCTAAAACATCATCTATATTTCTTGTAGTGCCATTTGCATTTCTTACTGCTATTCCATATTCCAATAAAGTATTCTTTAATTCACCCGTACCTTGTTGAGCTTCTCCTACTCTACGAGCAAATCTTTGCATACCCATGTCAAGGGTTCTTTGTTCAACACCTGCTAACTTTGCACCATATCGCAACTCTTGTAATGAATCAGTCGTTAAACCTATTTTATCAGCAGTCTTAGCAATAGCGTCAGCACTTTTAAAAGCATTCTTAGCAAAAGAAACTAGAGCAACACCACTCAATCCGACAGCTAATGCAGGTAACATCTTTGTTAATCCCATCATCGAATTTCTCATTCGACCCAGACCTTGATTAACTGTTCTAAAAGCAAGTTTAGTCTTATCTTGAGCTTTTAAGACTATTTTTGCTTCTTGTTTCATCGCCATGCTTTTTTTCCTTATAATTAAAAAATAATAGCCACTCATAATATTCTTGGAGTGATATAGCTTCTATTTCTTCAATGGTTTTTCCGAGCCGATATGCCAACTCAAAAAGATTCATCCTTAACATATCGGTAGTTAGTTTTTTTCAAGTTCCTCAATGTTTGAAATCGTTGAGAACATCTTGGTTACGACATCCATTAAGACGTTTACTTTTTCTCTTAATAGAACTGGTTTGTCACTAACGTCAAAGATAGGTTTATTGTCTGCATCAACAGCTTTAATTATTATTAAATCGACCACAGCTTCCATGCTTGGATTGCCTGAAGTCATTTCTGATAAAAAGTTCTTATGCTTCCTCTGAAGTTTATTCACTTCATGGCATCGCAAAGAACCGACAAAAAATATAAGTGGTTTTCCTTTCGTACCCCATTCATCTACTTCGATTTGGATGTTGTCATCTTTTCTCAGTTCACGAATACGGTCACCGATCTCACTCATAAACTAGACGGTTGATTCACTTAATGCACCAGTTCCTTGAACTCCATAAGAACATTCAACCATTCCATCAAATGTTGAAGCAAGTCCTTTTGATGTTACCAATGCAGTACCAGTAAAATAAGTGTCTCCACTTGTTGCACCTTCTGGGTACCAGTTAATTGTTATAGATGAGCCAACGTCTAAAGCTCCTTGACCTGATGTATCAGTTTCATCCCAATAGGTGTCTATACTTCCAGACCAATTAGTTAAACCTGCTAAATATGTTCTTGCAGAATCCCCCATAGTTGTATCTTCTATGGTATCGCCAGACTGATCTACGTTAAATGAACGAATTTCAGCCACAGCATTTGCACCGACCTTTACAGTTCCTTCACTTCCTGCGTGATTTGCCATTTATTTATTCTCCTTATGACTAGATTTATATGATTTTGGTTTTGGTTTAGAGTTGCTTGATGATTTTTCACTCCAACCATTCTTTATATATTTAGGAAGTGATTCTTCCCAAATCTCGACCTCATCTCCCGATGAATTGTAAACTTTGATTCTTTTTGCCATATATTGCTCCTAAACTGCTGTCTCAACATCGTTCTCTAATGTTTCATAAAGAACAACGACATTAAACTTAGCTATTCCTAAAGGTTGTTCACCTTCAGCATTATAATCAATATCGACTGCTGTAATTTGCGTGTCTTTTGCATTTCCATCTCTTGTTAAATCAGCATCTAAAGCTTCCTCAACTTGAACAGCGATTGTATCAATAGTGTTATCTATTGCTCCCGTTCCTTTCACATATGCTTCTACTGCGACATTTAAAGTTCTTAATTGCGTTCTTGGAACGGTCATTGTTGCGTATTCGGTTTCTTCTGAAAGTGTATAAACACAAAGAGCAGGTAAATCTGAACTTTCTAGTGGATAATGCCGACTTTCAAAAACATTGCTTCCAGTTGTCGTTAAACCCGTTAGAACCGTTACAATATTTGATCTGATTGTTTCCCTAACATGAGCCATCTATTGTTGTTCCAATACTAAAGTCGTTATCCCACTTGTTCCGTCTGGTTCTACAATTCTGACTTTATAAGTTACAGAATCAATAACAATAGTGTCACCATTCGATGCACTTGATACATCGCTTGTTAAACAAAAAGCTCGTGGGTCTGTAGAAGCAAGCCCAACCTCACCATTAGCATCAACATCTAAAAACTCTTTATCAAAAACAATATTGATAGTGGATGCACTTCCACCTTGAACGGTGTATGTTGCTTCAGTCGCAAAGTCGTTTGTATCAAATAAATTAGATAGATCAGTTGAACTCTCAAAGTTAGGCATTTACTTCTTACGCCAACCTTTTTTCTTTCTCTTAGTTGGTTGTTCTGAATCATCAATCCCAACTGCACGATTACTTTCTATTATTTTTGCGTGTCCTGATGATGCAAATTGTTTTGCTTCTAATGCAGACACTTCAACGATTGAACCCTCATCATAAGGAACACCCCTCACATGAGTTCTATTTGTAATTTCTATTTTCATTTTAAAATTTCCTTAAAAAAGAAGGGAGGAAAATTCCCCCCTTCCCTTATCTAGGTTTAAGATTTACTAAACAGTTACATCTCTAATTTCAGCAAAACTTTGAGCATGACGAACAGCAAAATCTGTATCAAAGAATCCTGCTAATCTTGTGCCACCTGAAGTTGCTAAACTAGAAGTATCAACCACAATATCCAATCCAGACCAGAATCCGACAAGTGCTTGACTCATAGAACCGATCAAGACTGCATGACAACTGCCTGAAGTTGAACCTTTTGTTAAAGTGCTTGGCATATTAGTTGAACTTATAACTCTATGACCAACCACCAACTCATCATTGTTAAGAATGAAATTACCTTCCACACCTGATGCTTGTTTTGGTGTTTGACGCATTTCACCGACTACTTGAGGAGTAGTGACGCAAACCATGTCATCTGTACCTGCATTGTCTTTTGTGATTTCAGAATCTAGGTCAACAAGTTTTGCATAAGTAATTGCTCCACCATTTGTACCCATAGCAACATCACCAATACCTGATGTTTGTCCTATTCCAGTCGGTTCATTACTTCCCCCACCTTCTAGGAATACAGTATCAAGTTTTTGAGCAAAAGTTGAAACGAAATCATTTCTGATTACTTGCTCTATTGATGGATCAGATTGCAACATTAGTTTCCTAGTGAAATCAATATATCCTGCACAAGTTTTAGGACTCATGCTGACTTGTGCAAATACTTCTGCACCTTCAGATGGTGCTGAACCTTCAGCAACAAAACCCACATTACTTGCACTTGTTGATAATTTAGGAATAGCTATATTTCCGACTAGACCCTGCATTTGAACAGCACCGTTAGCTAATACAACACTTCGACCATATAAAGCTTCAATGAACATATCGCCACGATGAACAGTACCCACAAGATAACCACCTTGGGAGTCTGTTCCTGCTGTTTGATCTCTAGTCCACGCTATGTCAGTAGGTGCATAGAAACCTCTTGCTTCTTTGCCAGTTTTTCTAGCTATTTCGTCTGAACATTCTCTTTCAAATCCTGCTTTACGCCAATCGCCTGAAGCAGATGCGTGAATAGCTCTCATTAAAGAATATTCTCTTTTTTCTTCATCAAGTCCAACTTCGGATGGAAGTTTAAAGACTTGTTCATTAGTTTTCTTTGAAACTTCATCTAACACTATTCCTCTGAATAGGTCTAATGAAACTCCATCTTCAACAGCTTTATCAGCCACTTCTTGAAGGTTATGTTGAGAACCAAGAGCTTGAATTTCTCTTATTCTCTTTGTTTCTTGCTCTCTAGCTTCTGTTTGGATTTCCCTTACATTAACTTGAGGAGCTTCTTCTTTGACTTCAGTTTTTACTTCTTCTGTCATGATTACACTCTCCTTTTGAGTATTTTGAGTTAATGGAGTTTCTAAGCTTCTTCCAACTCCTACTGACTGATCAGCAGGAATAGAAACAATGCTTAGTTCTAAAGGAGTCCATTTTTCAGCAACATAAGTGTCCAAACCGTTATCGCCTTCCAATTTTTCTCGCTTTTGCAGTTCATTTATACGATAGCCAACAGAAACATTACTTCGTATTCCATCTTGAATATCGTCAAAGATTTCACTAGCTGAGTTCGATTTTCCAAAACGAACATTTGCTCTTGCTACCTTGTCTGCACCGACCTGCACACCCTCGATTACTCCAATTTGTTTGCGAGGATCATGGTCGAGTAGAAGTGGAGCAGTTCCACTTCTTAACCAATCAAGTTCTATTGCACCTTCATTGTGCGATAAAACTTCAAATCCAAAATCACGTTCTACTGGTGCTTCAGAAGAAAATGCTAATCGCACCCTGCGATCATCTCTTTCTATCTGTCTGACATCAATTCTTGCGTGTCTGAATTTCTTTTCTTCAGAAACATCATCGCTTTTCTTAGTCGGTTCTTCCTTTACTTCTTTTATATCTAACCGACCACCGATGATTGTTTCTTCATCGACTGTTAATTCTTTGGTCATGTCTTATCCTTCCGAACCTTCTTCTGATTCTTCAATTATAGTTGGATCAATTTTTGATGCTCCAAATGCACTTTGACCTCCACCGAATGGTTGGAAAGCAATCTTAATATTTGCATCTTCCGCCATTTGTTTTTCTCTGTTGAGTTGGTCAAAATGATCTTGAACATCCCTTCCATAGTGATTTAAAGCATCCTGCATTGTTGCCATTCCATTATTTAACTGAACAGCTATTGCCATTGCTTCCTTTTGAGGGTCAACCCAAGACCAACCCCTTGGAGTCCATCTTGGTCTATGAAACTGTCTAAACTTGCTCGCAGGTAACGGTGCATTTGCACCGAATGGTTGTAAAGCACCTATTGTCAATGAATGTTGCAACCACTTTTTAAAAATAACTCCATGAAAGTGATCTATCATCCATGCTTGCAATCCTCTGTAATAATCTCTTTCCTCTAATGCTCCTTGCCTGATTGAAGAATAACTCACGCCTTGCAAATCATTTGCTAATGAAGTGTAAGACACTCCTAAACCAGACGCTATTCCTCTTAATGTTCCTTTAACAAAACTCTCAAATTGACTTGTAGGATGCGATGGATCAAACATTGTCAATTCTTCATTAGGGTCTAATTTCTGAAATGTACCTGCTTCTAAATTGATTGTTGGATTGTAAGTGTCCTCTAATCCATCACCAGTATAATCACCTGATTTCTTAATAATACCCATTGATGAAGCTGATACCCTACTTGCTACCAATTCAGCTTCCATGTATTTACCTAACATTTGCAGATCAACCATTGAAACACTTAATGGAGGAATACCCCTTGTTGCTTGTGGTCGGTCTTGCCGAAAAGCATGGATCAATCGACTTGATTCAATACGCTGATATTTCTTTGATCCCACATTTGGAAATTGAGTATCAGATGGATTAAAAGATGCTAAATAATACGCAACGGGTTTCCCAAACTTATCAATTTCAACACCCATTCGTATTGCATTGCCATTGGATGAATTAACATCATTGTAAGATTCATCTAAATAATCAGCTTCCAAAAATCGTATTGCAAAACCATACGGATTTTCTTCGGTTGGTTTTTGTTCAAATAGTTCAATAAGAACTTCACCATCCCTCGCCCATGTTTCTATGAATAGTCTTTGACAATCCAACCAACTTAATTTTCCATCTACAGTACAGACGCCTGCATAACCCCAAGCTCTCCATCCTTCTTCAACAACAACATTTGCTAATGAATCGAAACGATTTCTATCTCTATCTGATCTTGCACGATTCTGTAAATTAACACCTGCCGATCCAACAACATTATCACGCATGAGTTGTATGTATCGAGAAGCATAATCATTATTTCGTGCCAGTTGCCTTGCTCTATTTCTTAATATTTTTAAACTTGGTTTTAATTCACTATCGGCTGAAGCTGAAACACTTTTAAAATCTGCTAATAATCGACCCGTTCCTGCTCCATCGAAAGTTCTTGAATGTCTTTTTGTTTTTTGTCTTTTTTTAAATAAATCTAATATTCCCATTAGAAACTCACTTTCACAGATGTTCCAGTACCTTGACCCCGATCTCTACGGTACTTTCTTTCTTCATTATCGACTCTTGCTTTATATGTTTCTTCAAACTTAATTAAATCTTCTAGTGGTGTTCTTGCTAATGTTCTTCCTTCAACAGAAAAACTTTCCTGATCTCTTGTTGCCCGACCTTCTATAACGGATTGAATAGCGTCTAATATTATCTTTGCATTAGTTCGAGGGTCGGCAGTTGATGCATCTCTATTTGCTATAACTTTAAGAGTTCCTCTATCGACTGTTATTCTTTCGGAATCGGAATCTCTGGTAATGTATGCCTGCCAAGTATAAGTGCCTGCTGTGTAACCTGATGTGGTCGATTTAGAAACACTTATTAAGTAATCATCACCCGATGCACTCGCTGTAAGTGCTATTTCACTCGCTGTGCTTGCTTGTAATCGTAAGGCGTATTTCAATGTGTATGATGAATTAGAATAATCGGTATTTAAGTCTGTTCTTTTCCATTGCCACAAATCACCAACTATTAATTCTTCAGGTTCAATAGATGGTGCATTAGCTGAATCAAATAAGTTTGCCATTATATCCCTTTAATAATTTCGCCAGTCAGTAGCCCAATTTCCCTTATTGGTTCTATTTGTAGGTCGATGAACAACTGGATTAAGAGTAGTGGGTTTAGGTTTTGCTTCCGAATCCTTTTGTTTTTCAAATCTATTTGCTACTGAATTAATGTTAATATTTAAAATTGCGTAAGCTGATAAAGCATAAACTCGGCAATCTAAAGCTTCATTTCTTGCTCTTGTTTTAATCCATTCTCGTCTTTGAAATCCTTTACGGTAACGAGTAACGATTTTTTCAGCAGTTAATTGTCTAAAATATTCATCACTTCTATCTTCTGGAAAATGACAATATCCTGCTCCTTCATTTTCGATTTTCAATCGTGAATAAATAATTTCTTTTGCGGTATCTACGCCCAAAATAAACAACGGACATTTTGCCACGTTGTTTGTTGATCTATTTCCTATTAAAGCTTTACCTTCACCACCAATTCCTTTAATAGCGAATATTCTTCTATGTCCTCTTGGTTTACAAAAGGTGTAAACCGCATTTGTATAATGTCCACCTGAATCAACACAAGCTGAACGAATAGTAATCTTTCCACCTAATTCATGGTCATATTCAGTATTTAAAAATTCATCTAAATCATTCCATAACTGAGGTGCAGAAGGGTCACCAAAAAACACCTTATAATCTATTGACCATGTTTCTTCATCACGACCCCACCCCACAACTTCACATTCTATTCTGTCATCTTGAATATCGACACCTGCTGACAAGACAACAACTCCCTTTGGTACTTTTGACCAAATCTCCTTTCGTGACGAAATAGATATATCATCAACTCGTTCTCCTTCATCTTCCCAACTTTCACCGAAGTAAGTATTGACGAAAGCTCGTAAGGTTTCTGGTAGTCGTTTTGCTGATAAAAACTCTCTTACTGCATCTGGTAGATTAATCCATGACGAATATAATCCTGATAAATGAAATCCTGCTATTCCTTTAAATTCTTCCGTTGATTTCCATTCACCAAGCTTGATTGCTCTTAGTCTATCGTTGTCATTCCATGCTGATCCACAAAACTCACATACATAAACAGCACTATCTGGATTGTCCTCTTGCCAATGAACATTCTTCCAAACTAAAACTTGTTCTTCTTTGCAGTCTTTACATTTCACGAAATATTTTCGTTGATCAGATTCTAAATATGCACTTTCAATTCGACTCGCACCTTTATTAGTTGGAGTTGAAACCATTACGATCTTTCTATTCCAGAAAGTCGCTGACCTTTTCTTTGCTAACTGAATTGGATCACCTTCTGTTCCTGCACTTGGAGGATAACGGTCACATTCATCACATAAGACTATCCGAATAGGTCTGCTCGCTAAACCTGAACTGGAGTTAGCACCAACCATTGTAATATGACCACCTTGAAATATTTTATGAGTAGTCGTGTTCCCTGAGTCTCTACTGCGAGGGTCTTTGACTTTGTTTTTTAATGGTGGCGAATCTCTTAGCATTGGTGCTAATCGGTCTTTTGAAAAAGCTTGTGCCATTTCTAAAGTTGGTTGAACAACTAATATTGGTGCAGGATCATGGTCAATATGAAATCCAATTATGTTTAAAAGTATTTCAGTTTTTCCCACTTGAGCCGAACTCATAACAACGATCTCTTTTATTTTAGGATCATTGAGTGCATCCATTATTCCTTGTTGATACTTTGCTCTTTCTGTTCTCCATCGACCATGTTCAGAACTAGCTTCCGATGATAGTCGCCTTTCTTGGTCTGCCCACTTTGAGATTGTTAGTTTTGGTGGTGGTCTTAGAGATTGCATTGTTTGTGTTATCAGTCGATGTAGATTGTTTTGGGTCATAGTTTGATAATTCCTCTAAACATTCATTTATTTGATCACTCAATATTTGACGAATAGTACCAACCTCTGCTTCGACTGATAGTTGAGGTGCAATTATACTTGGGATTGCTGTTAGTTTACTTTTCATTGCACCAACTATTTCAGACCAACCTTTCAAAACTTGTGAAGTCGCAATAAAGTCTTTTTTAGCTTTACGCACTTCCATTTCAGCTAATTGTGCATCTGCTTTCATCTTTCTTGCTCTTGCTTCATTGTATTCATTAGTGCCAGATAGTACTGGTCTACCAACCATTTTGACTCCATTCATATTTTGTTTAAATATTTATACTGCAACATTTTTTTATAAATCATTTATAAAAATTCTACTACTAGGAGAAAGTTGCG